>CEGD01000284.1_pt1 | contig 42199 bp, 35 predicted proteins | sample 306751 | NCBI WGS metagenome assembly CEGD01 (sample SAMEA2755657, study PRJEB7226) | microbial mat metagenome | biome: microbial mat; feature: hypersaline; material: grass silage | place: USA | collected 2014-02-19 | depth 0 m
GCGCACAATGCTCTAGATAGAGGGGAGCCATAGTGAAAGTCTCGTTCATCCATTCCGACCCAACGATGCATCAGGCGGTGTTTTGGTCGCTGTTTTCACAGGCTTTAGCCCGGAACCACCGCTATGTGGAGGATCCTGCACAGGCTGATATGGTCTTTCCCGCCGAAGATATCGCCCATGAAACCAATTGGCCCTGCTTTGGCGCCGGCGAGGCAGCTTATATTCGCGGTCAATGGGATCCAGAACGCCATGTCAGCTATATAAAACAATTACTTAGCGTTGATCGACCGCTTTGCATCGTCAATATGAATCCCTTTACGCGGATTGCGAAAACTTTTAAGGACCGGCGCAATACCTATGTTGCGGACGTCAGCCTTGCGGAGTGGGAACGGGCGATGAACCCGCGTACGATCAGCATGCCTGCCTTGCCAGTGACCGTCGGTACCATGAGGCAGGGGCCGAGGGTTGTTTTGGCATCCTTTCGCGGCGCGATGTCGCATCCTTGCCGTGAAGGATTGGCTTTGTTGCATGATGGCAATAACTATATTTGCCAAATTGTTGACCCGGTTCATCATGTTGGCCGGGTGGATAGTCAGAAGGGTGTTGTCGATCAGAGGTATGTCGATTTATTAGACGCGTCTCTATTTTCTTTTGTTCCGCGCGGGGATGCCCTGTTTTCCTATCGCTTTCTCGAGGCGATGTCTTTTGGATGCATACCCATTGTTTTATCGGATGGCTGGGTGTTGCCTTTTGACCGCCTGATTGATTGGAATTCAATTTTAGTCCGGGTCCCCGAACAGATGGCGGGTGAAATGAATGCGATTTTGGGGACGTTTACCCTTGATCGTGTTGATGCTATGCAGCGCGCTTTGCAAGCTGCATGGATCGAGAAGTTTTCGACCATGGATGCCATTGTCGAGGCGTTGTTGCAGGAGCTTGAAGGCCTATACCAAGCGTCTTGAGAGCGTTTATCACTTAAGGCAAAAAAAGAGCCCCCGAAGAGGCTCTTTTTTTAACAAACGGGCGATTTTTTGTTAGGCAGCAATCCGGGTCTGCGAGACGGAAACCTGTGCCGGAGCGTGACGGCTGGCCGACATAACGCCCTGACGGCTGGTGCGGCTGTTTTCAAAGGTGCCCTTGCTGATGGCCAACAGGTCACCGCGAGAGATGCCGATGTCGGCAAGGTCGCGATCGTTCATGCAAAACAGCTCGGCCATTTCTTGGCGACGCAGGCGCCAAGCGGCAAAGCGCTGGGACAGGCGTTGGAACAAAGACAGGGTTGCGGCAGAGGTGAGGCGGCTCATCGTGGGAACTCTCTAAATCAAGATAAAGACGGGGTGTGGCCTGTTGATGCCAGGCCGTGCATTTCGGGGGCAAATACGGCGCTGCAGGCGGGGTTCCTGGTGCGGGATTTGCCTTGGCCGCTGCTAAGTCAGCTCAGCCAATCGGATTCTGTGGGGTCATAGGGCCACATGGCGGGCCTCCATAGCGGTAAGGGTGGTGCCGTGGCAGCGCTTATGCTGCACTGCGGCATTGGATTAAGAAGACCATATGTCATTCCGCTTTCGCGATGGATTGTTTCTTTTGCAGTGCAGAAATGAAACCTCTGCATAGGCCTTGATGCTGGCCTGTTGCTGTTCTGCGGGCTTGCGGCAACGGCGGGACCGCCATAGGTTGGAAGATAAAGACAAAGCTTAAGCTGCTTGCGGGCGGCGAGCGGGCACAGATGACAAGGATGGCAGATGGTGCAGGCTGATCACGGCCAACAGGCCGAGAGACTCAATGCGTTACGGGCCGAGATGAAAAAACGAGGTTTGGCGGCATTCGTTGTGCCTCATGCAGATCAGCACCAGGGCGAATACTTGCCTGCCTATGCGGAAAGGCTGGCTTGGTTGACCGGATTTAGCGGATCGGCAGGGGCTGCGGTGATCACTGCGGATGCGGCGGCTTTGTTTGTTGATGGCCGTTACACATTGCAAGCAACGGTCGAAACCAGTTGCGAGCTTTATGACCATTGCCACGTTACCGATATGCCCCCTGGAAAGTGGCTGGCAGCAGCCTTGAAATCCGAAGGGCATAGCGATGGGGCTGTGATCGGCTTTGATCCTTGGCTGCATACCGATGAGGGGCTAAAAGCCCTGCGCAAAGCATGCGAGCCTGCCGGTGTGATGGTGCAGGCTATCGAAGGTCAAAATCCGATTGATCTACTATGGACGGACCAGCCCGCGCCCCCCGCGGTGCCGGTTATGCGCCAACCGGTTGAGTTCGCGGGGGAAACCGTCGAGGCAAAACGGCGGCGCATTGCGATATTATTGCGCGATGACAAGGTTGACGCTGCTGTTTTGTCGGCACCAGAGAGTGTTGCCTGGCTGTTAAATCTACGCGGTGGCGATGTTCCCTTTACGCCGTTGGCTCTGGCATTTGCCATCATTCACGCTAACGCATCTGTCGAGCTGTTTATCGACCCGGCAAAAACGGTTTCCGGCTTGGGTGAGTATCTGGGGGAAAGCGTTCGCATTGCCGCACCAAATGATTTAGAGCACGCCCTTACCGCTTTAAGCGGCAAGGTGGTTTTGGTCGATCAGGCGTCGTGTGCGGTGTGGATTTCACAGCGCTTGCGCGAAGCCGGAGCCGCAGTGAAGGCTGCTCAGGACCCTTGCGCCTTGCCACGGGCTTGTAAAAACAGCACCGAGTTGGCGGGAATGCGCGAGTCCCATATTCGCGATGGTGTTGCCCTCTGTCGGTTTTTGGCCTGGGTCGATGGGAAAATGGCGGCTGAGGTGCCGATTCTTGACGAAATAGCTGCCGCTGATCACCTGGAGTCCTTGCGTCGTGAGGGGGCTTATTTCCGCGATCTGAGTTTTCCAACCATCTCGGGTTCTGGCCCGCATGGGGCTGTGGTGCATTATCGGGTGAGCGATAAGACCAATCGCGTTTTACAGCGCGGTGAGCTGTTTTTGGTTGATAGTGGGGGGCAGTATTTAGACGGCACCACCGATGTCACCCGGACTATCGCCCTGGGTGCCCCTAGCGACGAGATGCGTCGGCGCTATACGCAGGTGTTAAAAGGCCATATCGCCTCGTCGCGGGCGCGTTTTCCGCAAGGGACATGCGGTCATCAGTTAGATGCCTTGGCCCGGCAGTTTTTATGGGCTGATGGCGTTGATTATGATCATGGAACCGGCCACGGTGTCGGCAGCTATCTGTCGGTTCACGAGGGGCCGCAGCGCATTTCTAAAGTTCCCACCGCTGTCGCCCTAAAGCCTGGCATGGTTCTGTCTAATGAGCCTGGATATTATAAGGCGGGGGCGTTTGGTATTCGCATTGAAAACCTCGTTGTGGTGACAGCCATGGAGCCGCCGCCAGAGGGGGCCGAAAAGCCGCTGCTGTTCTTCGAGACTCTGACGTTGGCTCCTTATGATCGGCGCTTGATTGATGTGACGATGCTTGCTGCTGACGAACTTTCTTGGATCGATGCTTATCATCGCCGCGTTCGTGATTTAGTCGGCCAACGCCTGAGCGGTACTGATGCGGTTTGGATGGATGCGATGACCACCCCGTTGGCATAGATCAGCTTTTTCCTACCACGGGGCGGTATGTTTGCGTCAGCATTACCGCTCCGTTTCTTTTAGAGCCTCACCCCAGTGGGTCGAGTGCTTTGAAGGTATCGAGAAAAGTCTCGAACTGCGGGGCAGGGACAGGTTTTGAAAAGTAATATCCTTGCGCGATATGGCAGCCGTTTGCCCGTAGGAAATTAATTTGCTCTAGGGTTTCGGTGCCTTCGGCGACCAGCTTTAGTTCCAAAGAACAGCCCATAGAGATGATGGCTTTGGTGATCGACATATCATCTTTGCTTTCAGGAATGTCGCGCACAAAGGATTGGTCAATTTTCAGCGCATCAATGGGAAAGCGTTTAAGATAACTGAGCGATGAATAGCCGGTGCCAAAATCGTCAATGGACAGCGTAATACCAAGATCTTTAAAGGCACGCAGAGCCTTGATCGCTTCGTCGGCATTTTCAACCAACATGCTTTCTGTCAGCTCTAGCTCGAGGGTTTCAGCGGAAATTCCTGTTTGTTGCAAGATTTCTAGGATACGCCCGGTTAGGCTTGCCTCACGGAACTGGCGTGCCGATAGGTTGACGGCAATGCGCATTGGCGGGCGGCCTTGGTCGAGCCAAATGCGGATCTGTTGACACACATGCTGCAGCACCCAATCGCCAATGGGTACAATCAGCCCGGTTTCTTCGGCGACGGGAATAAATTCTGCCGGCGAGACAAATCCTAGCTCCGGTGATGTCCAGCGCAATAAGGCCTCGGCGCCAACGCAAAATCCTTTTTGCAGGTCCATTTTCGGCTGATAGACCACCAGCAGCTCTTGCCGTTCCAAAGCCCGGCGCAAGCCATTTTCAATTTGCAGGCGGCGGATCATATTTTCTGAAAGTTGTTCGGAATAAAAAGTAAACGTATTGCGTCCCTGACGTTTGGCATGATGGACGGCGGTATCGACATTTTTGAGCAGGTTGCTAATACTTGCGGCATTTTCGGGGTAGAGAACGATCCCAATCGACCCAGAGCTATAGATTTCCCGCCCATCAACCTCAAAGGGTTGCGAGAGAGTGTTTAAAAATTGACGGGCAAGGGTGGCGGCTTCTTCGCCGTTATTAATCTGGTCTAAAACAATGGTAAATTCGTCGCCGGATAAGTGATAAACCGTGTCACCTGGGCGCATATTCGCCTCTAGTCGGCGGGCGACTTCTTGCAGCATACGGTCGCCAACTTGATGGCCGAGGGTGTCGTTAATGTTTTTAAAGTGATCAAGGTCAATAAAGAGAATACCAAAATGGGTTCCGGCGTCGTCTGCCTGGGCAACAGCTTGTTCTAAACGATCCCGGTACATGGCGCGGTTGGGCAGGCCGGTGAGGTGATCGCGGGTTGCCAAAAAGCGCAAGCGTTCTTCGTGTTGTTTGCGTTCGGTAATGTCACGCAACACACCGATAAAATATTGTTTATCTTCGATGGTGAGTTCGGATAACGCTAATTCCAGCGGTACACTTGTACCGTCTGAGCGTTGGCCTTCGACTTCGCGCCCAATGCCAATGACGGTGCTATTGCCGGTCTTTTGGAATTTATGCAAATAGGTGTCATGTAAAACGGAATGAGCAGAGGGCATTAACAGGTTGACGGATTTTCCAACAACGTCGCTGGCGGTATAGCCAAAAATACGTTCAGCGGCGGAGTTAAAGGTTTCGATGACGCCATGGCCATCGATAATCACCAGCGCATCAACCATGGTTTCCATGATTTTACGCAGTCGTTCTTCGCGTTGGACGATGGCGCGCGTGGCCAATTGGCGGCGGGTAACATCGCGGGCGACCAGCATCACAGCGTGGTCATCATCGCCTTCGGAATGAAAGGCAGATGCGGCGATTTCCACATCAAGCTGTCGGTCCGATGAGGTGATCATTTTCATCGGTACGCGGCCATGTTCTGACATCAGGGCAGCGAAGCCCTGTCGGATCAAGGGGCGATAGGACTCTTGGACAAAATCGGCGAACAGGCGCCCTTCACAGTCTTCGCCGCTCGGCAGGCCGAGTAACGCTGCCCCGGCGGCGTTCATGGCCTCGATAATGCCGTCACGGCAGACACAGATCAGGTCGGGAGCTAGGTCAAACATCTGGCGATAGCCCGCTTCTTTGCGCGCCATTTGTGCCATTTGCGAGCGTTCCATCAAACTATCAAGGATTTCGCCCAGATGTTGGGCCGCTTGGTTGATGTCGCGCACATAAGAGCGATAGTGATCATGGGCGATTGGGCCCATCACTTCGCTGTTAATCATCTCTGAAAAGCCAACGATGGTGTTTAACGGTTGGCGAATATCATGGCTGAGGGTGCTGAGAATTTGTGCCCGTTCGGCATTAATCTGCTCAATATGCTGTTTGGCGGCGGCTAGCGCAGAGTCTTGGGCTTTGGCACCAGTGATGTCTGTTACGACCATTACCACGCCGTCCTCAAGCGGTCCGGCAGAAACTTCTAGCCAGCGGGCACCTTGGGGCAGGGTGATGTGAATTTCGGTGGTCAAACGAGCGCCAAGATCAATCACATCGGCCAAGGACCGCAAGATACCGCATTCGGCCAGTTCTGGGGCAATGGCTGACAGGCGGCTGCCGACCAGATCGCGCGCGGCGTTATCAAGAATGTTATCGCAGGCCGTATTTCCCAGACGCCAAATAAAGTCAATGATTTCGCCCGACCCATTGCGTTGCCCATCTAGAACGGCCACCGCAGAGGATACCGAGTTGAGCAGTGCTTCCAGGGTTGGTGCGAGGCCGCCGTAACTTAACAGCGTGGAATGACGTTCGATGGCATAACGCAGCGATCGGCGCAGGCTATAGGCGGTAAATTGTCCTTTGATCAAATAGTCTTGCGCCCCCAGGCGCACGGCGTCCAGAGCAAGGGTTTCATCGCTGATTGCGGTCATCACCACCACCGGAATATCGGCAGCGATGTCTTTGACCCGACGCAGGGTATCAAGGCCTTCGACCTCGGGCAGAGTTAAATCCAGGGCAATAACGTCAAAGACGTTTTGATCTAAAAGATCCTTTGCCGCCTGCAAAGTGGTCGCGGGGGAGACTTCGAAGGACTCGTCACCCCTGGTTAGCAAGCCGGTAACCAGCTTGGCATAGACGGGGTTATCTTCGATCAGTAGAATTCGCACCATTGACTTTACCGGCGCTCCCACGCCTTCGCACCTTGATCATGCACCCAAAGGCGCTGGGAACAGGTGGACCACACGTTCATTTTAATACGACCAATAGCCCGATGACAGGGGCTTGGAAATTCTGTAAGGATTACGCCATCTTAATACGGCAAGATAGCGTCCTCGGTACACTTTCATAACACGGCATGCAAAGCCCCGGCTAGCGCATTTTCCCCGTTTGAAACCCGCTGCTTCACAGAGGCCAACACTATTATATTCGACAATGATTATGTAAGCGCTTTTCGCCCGATGGTCAAAGGTGGAGCAGGTCAATAAAAAGACGCTTGCCTTGCTGGGGGATTTGCCGACTATCGGTGTCCACAGCGTGTTTATAACGAAAGGCAGTATCATGTTCCGCCTGATTCTCGGCAATAAAGCGTATTCGTCTTGGTCTTTGCGTCCTTGGCTGGCATTGCGTCAGTGCGATATTCCTTTTGAGGAACTGGTGATCCCGCTTTATGAGCCTGGCTCGCCAGAAAAGGCCAAAGTCTATTCGCCGACAGGAAAGGTGCCATGCCTGGTTGATGGCGACATCACAGTTTGGGACAGCTTGGCAATTTTAGAATATTTGGCTGAAACGGTGCCCCAGGCGCGTTTGTGGCCCGCTGATAAAGCCGCGCGGGCGCAGGCGCGTGCGGTGAGTGCCGAAATGCATTCAGGCTTTATGGCCGTGCGCCAAGCGATGCCGATGAATGTGCGCAAAGATTTGCCGGGGAAGGGGTGGCCAGAGGCCGCCGAAGAACGGGCAAAGTGCGAGGCCGAGGTTGCGCGTATTGATACCATCTGGAGCGATTTGCGGGCCCAACATGCTGCCGAAGGACCGTTTTTGTTTGGTACCTTTAGCGCCGCAGATGCCATGTTTGCGCCGGTGGTGTCGCGCTTTAAAACCTATCACATCAGCCTGTCGCCAGCGGCGCAGGCCTATGCCGATACCATTTGGGCTTTGCCCGCCATGGTCGAGTGGGTCGAGGCTGGATACGGCGAGCCATGGGTGTTGCCGCATGTGGAAAAATAGATTGCTGTAAGATTGATTACCACAGGCCCTTATCGGCGATGAAACCGATACGGGCCTGTGGTTTAGCCTATTGGCCCAAGGGTGGCGCAAGCAAGGCCGGGCCTTGCGCTGAAACGCGGGCTTGGGTGATCGCCTGATTGAGCGGTTGCGTCAGGGTATTGAGTTGGCTCAGCGTTTGTGCCGCTGTGCTGAAATCGCCCAGGTTAAAGGCTTCCATCAGGGCTTCTAACGGCGTTTGCGGTTCGGGATAAACTTGTAGGGAGATTTCCGCACCCCGTTCCAGGCCGATTTCTTGTTTGGTCACGGCAAGGGCTTCGTCTAAGCCGCCGAGGGCATCGACCAGCCCGACCTTATGCGCATCAAGGCCGGTCCAAATGCGACCACGGGCAACCTTATCGACCATTTCCATGTCCATATTGCGGCCACTGGCGACTTTCTTGGTGAAATCGCCATAGGCCGCATCAAGACCTTTTTCAAACACCGCGCGCTGAGCATCGGTAAAGGGCTGATTGTTGCTGTCCATGGAAGCATAAGGGTTTAAGGAAACCTGTTCCCACTTAATGCCGAGGTTCTGCCATAGGCCGGCCAACACCGGCTTAAAGCCAAAGACGCCGATTGATCCGGTGATAGTACCAGGCTGGGCAACGATTTTACTGGCGGGCAGGGCAATGAAATAGCCCCCCGATGCTGCCATTGATCCCATGGAAACGATCACCGGCAGCCCCTGCTCGCGGGCGAGGTAGACTTCGCGCCACAAGGTATCTGAGGCGATATAAGATCCGCCGGGGCTGTTGATGCGCAAAACAATGGCCCGGGTTTCCGGGGCCATGCGGGCATCTTTGATCGCGGCGGCCAAAGTGTCGCTATCAGATCCGCTGTTGTTGAGGGCGTCAGAGCTTTGGCGTTGGATTGTTCCGTCCGCTTGGATAAGGGCGATTTGGGGAATGTCAGGGTTGGTGCTGGTGGTGGGGGTGAGCTCGTACGATCCCAGGGATACCAATTCGGTCGCCTTGGCGCGGGCGCTAATGTCTAGCTTGGCTTGGTCCCAATAGCCGATTTGATCAATCAAACCGGCCTCGACGGCTTCTTGCGCCAGCAGGGGCGGGCCTGCGAGCAGGCGCAACGCTTGATCATGGTTAATGGCCGGGCGTTGGCTCAGGCCATCGGCGACCTGATCACGCCAGCTTTCCAACAGGCGGGTCAGGCTGGCCCGGTGCGGCTCGCTCATGGTTTGACTGATGGCGCTGTCGAGGGCGGTTTTGTATTCCCAGCGTCGGCCATAGTCAGCCTCGATGCCAATATCGTGCAAGGCATCGCGGGCAAAGGGAACCTCGACACCAAAGCCGGTCATTTCGACCCCACCCGAAGGTTGAAGCCAGACGGTTTCAAACGCCGATGCCATATAGGCCGCGATGGTGCCGTTGCCGCTGCTGCCCAGGGAGGGGGAAAATAACAGCGTCGGTTTGCCAGCGGCCCGGAAACGGGCGACGGCATCGCGCAGTTCCTGGGTGTCTGCCATACCGCGAGAATTGCCCGACATTTCGGCGACCAGGCCGGTGACGCTAGGGTCATTGGCGGCTTGATCTATGGCGGCAACAGCTTGTTGCAGCGTGCGGCTTTGGGGATGAAAGGCTGCGTCTAGGGGATCGCTGATGCTTTCGGGAAAGGCCTGATCCAGATCGACCCAAAGCACAAAGTGCTTGGGCAGGGCGACGGCGTTTTCAGTTTGAGCGAATGTGCTGAAATGCTTAATCGCAAAAACAACGCCGACGGTTATCAGCAAGCTGAGCAAACCGAACAAGGCTAAGGTGACGATCAGGACTTTACCGATGGTGCGCATGGGGGCTCCGGCGGGGGAAAGGGGTCGCAACAGGCGCGGTTAGGCGCCGGTGAGCATCGGCAGGCTAGCAGCATGCCAGGCTAAAATACCACCCTCGAGATTATAAACGTCCTTGCGGCCAGACAGCTGCATCAGGCGGGTCGCATCGGCAGAGCGGCGGCCTGAGCGGCACATGATAACCGTGTGGCGATCACCAGCGGCGGGCACTTGCACGGGATCAAAAGTTGACAGCGGCAACAGGTGGGCTTGCTCTAGGTGGGCTTCGTTCCATTCGTTTTGCTCCCGCACATCAATCAGCAAGACTGTACCTGCTTGCAGCCATTGTTGCAGGGTTTCAATGGTGATTTCGGGAACGAGACTTTCGGTGTTCATGGATTTATCCTGGATTATCAATGCGGGTGTGTTGAAACTCGATTTTGGCTTGCCACTCTAAAGCATTTTCCAGCTGAGGGGAAACCGCTTCGCAAGGGAGCAAATGGCCCAGGGTAAAAGGCAGATCTATTTTGATGCTGTTTTTTCACTTGCCCGATCAGGGATGACGGGCCTCAATAGCGAACGGCTACAGCAAGAACCGTCATCATTGGGTTGGGATTTTTTAGATGTTAACTGTTTATGTTCCAGGGCCAGCGGGCTTGGTTTCTTTTGCTCCGGTGCCGGGGGAGGCGGTTCCAACCCAGGCCGTTTGGATTGATTTGCTCAATCCGCAACTGCCGGAAATTCAGCGCGTAGAAGAAGCCTGTGGCATTGAGATCCCCACCCGCGAGGAAATGCAAGAGATCGAGGTTTCTAGCCGCCTGTACCAGGAAGAAGGCGCCTTGTACTTGACCGCAACAGTGCTGTCGCAATCGGAATCCAATAACCCGGAAACGACGGCTGTTACCTTTATCTTGGCCGGGGAGCATCTGGTCACCGTCCGTCATGCCGAGCCTAAACCGTTCCGGGCCTTTGCTCTGCGGGCCCAGCGCCAAGCCAGTTTACGCCGGGGGGAACAGGTTCTGACCGGCTTGCTTGAAGCGGTGGTCGATCGCGCCGCCGATATTTTAGAGCGCGTCACCGGCGAGGTCGATGATCTGTCGCGTGAAGTGTTTAAGCATTCTGGTGCCGCCGAAGAAAATATCCGCGATTTCCAAGAAATTTTGCGCAGCGTTGGCCAAACCGGGGGCCTGTGTTCACGGGCGCGGGAAAGCTTGATGTCCATTGGCCGCTTGCTGGCCTTTTTAAGCCAGGGCGTTCCTACCAAGGGGGCGGGGAAAGATCTGCGCAATCAGCTGAAAATCATGTGGCGCGATGTGCAATCTTTGCTTGATCACGCCAATTTTCTGGCGGGTAAGATTACCTTTTTGCTCGATGCCACTTTGGGCATGATCAATATCGAACAGAACGCGATAATCAAAATTTTCTCGGTGGTGGCGGTGATTTTCCTACCGCCGACTCTGGTCGCTAGCATTTACGGTATGAACTTTGAGATCATGCCGGAGCTTTCTTGGCCCTTTGGCTATCCCTTGGCGTTGGTGATGATGCTGGTTTCGGCTTTTCTGCCCTATATCTATTTCAAGCGCAAAGGCTGGCTGTAGAAAGGCTGGCTGTAATCTGTTTATGTGCCATGGGCCGCCCTATGAGGCGGCCCCTTTTTTTACCCATTTAAATCGGTTTTTACGATCATAACTATCTATTTAATGCGTTTTACCTATCGTGTTTCCGTGAGTAGGATACCTTCAGTTCAGACGAGGTGCTGACGTTAAACCCTAACAGGAGAGACACAATGTCCCTGATCAACAGCGAAGTCCTGCCGTTTAAAGCCAATGCCTTTAAGCAGGGTGCATTCATCGAGGTTTCTGATGCTGACCTGCGCGGCAAATGGTCGGTGGTCTTTTTCTACCCGGCAGACTTCACTTTTGTTTGCCCGACCGAACTCGAAGATTTGGCCGACAACTATGAAACCTTCCAAAAGCTCGGCGTTGAAATCTATAGCGTTTCGACCGACACGCACTTTGCGCACAAGGCGTGGCACGATACGTCGGATGCGATCAAAAAGATTAACTACACCATGGTCGGCGATCCGACCGGCGCGATCAGCCGTAACTTTGGTGTGATGATCGAAGACGCCGGTTTGGCAGATCGCGGCACCTTTGTGATCGACCCCGAAGGCAAGATCCAGATCGTTGAAATCAACGCCGGTGGCGTGGGCCGTGATGCCAGCGAACTGCTGCGCAAAATCAAGGCGGCCCAGTATGTTGCCTCTCATCCCGGTGAAGTTTGCCCGGCGAAGTGGAAAGAAGGCGAACAAACGCTGGCTCCGTCGCTGGATCTGGTCGGCAAGATCTAAGTGCTAGAGAAAAAAGCACTCTAAAGTCAGGGAGATGTCCGTCACGCTCCGCTCTGTTGGGGCTTGACGGACCTTCCCACAGAATTTTCTCCAAGAAATGGGAATTTCGCCATGTTGGACGCCAGTCTCAAAGAGCAACTAAAAGCTTATCTGCAAAATATCACCCAGCCGATTGAACTGGTTGCCACCCTTGACGGCGGCGAAAAGTCCCAAGAACTGGCTGGGTTGTTACAGGATATCACCGGCCTATCGCCGCAGATTTCTTACTCTGAAGATGATAGCGAAAGCCGAGCCCCGTCTTTTGCCATCAAACGGAAAGGCTCGCCGATTGCGGTGCGCTTTGCCGGTCTGCCGATGGGGCACGAATTTAACTCGTTGGTTTTGGCCCTGTTGCAGGTCGGCGGGCACCCCTCAAAACTGGCACAAGAGGTGATTGCACAGGTGGCGGCGCTGCCTGGGTCCTATCAGTTTGAAACCTATTTCTCGTTGTCGTGCCAGAATTGCCCCGATGTGGTGCAGGCGCTGAATTTGATGGCGGTGCTAAACCCCAAGATCACCCACGTTGCCATTGATGGCGGCCTTTTCCCCAGCGAAGTCGAGCGGCGGCAAGTGATGGCGGTGCCATCGGTGTTTCTAAACGGCGAACCCTTTGCCCAAGGCCGCATGAGCCTGGAACAAATTTTGGCCAAGATTGATACCGGCGCTGTGGCACGGCAAGCGGCACACATCGATGGCAAAGAGCCGTTTCAGGTTTTGGTGGTTGGTGGTGGCCCTGCCGGTGCTGCGGCGGCTATCTATGCCGCGCGAAAAGGCATTCGCACGGGCGTGATTGCCGAACGTTTCGGCGGTCAGGTGCTCGACACCATGGCGATCGAGAACTTTATCTCGGTCCCTCACACCGAAGGCCCTAAACTTGCCGCGTCCTTAGAGCAGCATGTTTTGGACTATGATGTCGATATCATGAACGTCCAGCGGGCGGAAAAGCTGATCCCGCCATCGGTGGCTGGTGGTTTGTTTGAACTGCACTTGGCGTCTGGGGCATCGGTTAAGGCGCGGACGGTGATTTTGTCGACCGGGGCCCGCTGGCGCCAGATGAATGTGCCGGGCGAAGACACTTATCGCAACAAAGGCGTCGCCTATTGCCCGCACTGCGATGGCCCGTTGTTTAAGGGAAAACGGGTGGCGGTGATCGGCGGCGGGAATTCGGGCGTCGAGGCGGCGATTGATCTGGCGGGTATCGTGGCTAAGGTTACTTTAATCGAATTCGACAGTGTTTTGCGTGCCGACGAGGTTTTGCAGGCCAAGCTGCGCAGCTTGTCGAATGTGACGGTGATTACCTCTGCCTTGACCAGCGAAGTTCAGGGCGATGGGCAAAAAGTCACCGGCTTGATTTATAAGGACCGGAAAACGGACGCTGTGCATTCTGTGCCGCTAGAGGGGATCTTTGTGCAAATCGGTTTGGTTCCCAATACTGAATGGCTCAAGGGGACGGTGGATCTTTCTCCGCGTGGAGAAATCGAAATCGACCCGCGCGGGCAAACCTCGGTTCCCGGCCTGTTTGCTGCGGGCGATGTGACGACGGTTCCCTATAAGCAGATTGTGATTGCCATGGGTGAAGGGGCAAAGGCGTCGCTTGGTGCCTTTGATTACCTGATCCGCCAAGTTCCTGCCGAAGCGGAAGCTGCTTAAAGCATTTCGCGATTTGCACGAATATAAAAATTGAATAACAAACTCTCGCCTGTCGGTTTGACGGTGCGAGAGTTTGGCGTTTTTTAGGGGTAATGCTCCCTTTGCCCTTCTTCTGCCACAGGATTGGGTTTTACTGTCTTTAGTGATGCGCCATAAGGAAGAGGTCGTATCATTTTGATTTCACAGTTAGGAGGGTTACCATGCGCCCGATACACTCAGCCCAGCCTTGCGTTTCGGCCACCGCGCCGCGCTTTGGCCAGACTTTTCGGTCTTCGGTCGTAATTTGCGGCGCTGTTCTTGCTTCGTTTGTCTTTTTTCCGCTCAATAATGCCGCTGAGGCAAAGTCTACTTTGACCACCGATTGCCTGCATGTTGATCGCGTCGAAAAAACCGAAGCCACGATTTATTTTGCGACAGGCAGTACGCAGCTGAGCGCAAAGGACAAGGCGCATCTGGATGAAGTCGCTGATGTGGGCCGCTATAAGATGAAGGTTTGCGTGGTTGGTCAGGCCGATAAGCAGGGTGATGCTGCCTCTAATCAAAGATTGTCTGAAAAGCGTGCCGAAGTGATTGCTGATTATCTGGGATCACGCGGTGTGAGCCGATCACGGATTGAAACTGGCTCTCGCGGGGAAAACTTTTCTGGTACTCGTTTTTTTGGCGATGAAAAACAGGCGCAAGAGCGCCGGGTTGACGTCTATTTCGTCTCGGTTGCCGAATAAGCTGCTCAGGGTCTTGGGGATGGGCTTTTGTCACAGATCACCCTAAGCGCAATCGTCAAGACCCAGCTTATTCTTTGTCTTTAAAGGGGGCGTCTGGCTTTTTGGGCGCCATTTTGGTTGGGGTCCATTGCCGCACGCTGACCGGTTTACCTTTGTGTGATCGCATGACTTGCGGGCGCATCACGTTTTCCAGCCCTGGGGCGGCGATGCGGTCGCCGCTGTCGGCAGCCGATGGGTTGCGGCCATAATAAGCAATCATGCTTTCAAAGGAAATTTCTGCCCGTTTGCCGACTTTCAGGGCTTCGAAATAGGGGGGGTGATTGACCGTCGCCTTGGTCAAATAATCCACCGAATGGGCACCAAACCGCCGCCATAGGCTATCAAGAAAGTGCTTTTGAGTGGCGGGGATCGGTTGAAAGTTCACATCCGGCGATCCGTGTTCAAAGGAACGCCAGGTTGCGGGTTCAACAGGGCCTAGGGACGTGGTTACAAAGACGCAGGGCATCAGTTTTTGCCCGCGTGAGGCGACCCCGTAGTAAGCTTGTGCCAGATAGAGTAAGCGTTGCAGTTTTTGCGGCTGCAAATATTCGTTATCGGCACTGGCGCGATGGATTAACCAAAAGGCAACATCAAAGGGACTATCGCAGACGGGCGGTTTCATGAACGTCCTATGGCCCCCTGGGGCAGATGAGAAAGCAAACTGGCACCATCGCCAACGGCACGATATCGTCCTATGTGGTGACGATAATACTTTAGCGATCTCGGCGGTAAGCTCAAGCCCTGTCGATAGTTTTCCCTAAATCCAATTTGGGTGACCCTGCAATTATCGCTATCATGACCCAGGCAACAACAGAACGGATATGAACGCGTGAATCCTGACCAGCCAGCAGATACCCCTGATCCTTTGCCCACAGGGCAGCCTTCTCCAGCGGTGAGCTATGGCATTTTAGGGTTTTTAGCGCGGGCTTTTGCCGTTTTGCTGCTGCTGTTGGCAGCGTTGGGGTGGGTGATCACCCATGCGGGGCCGCTGCGATGGGTGGTGGACCGGGTGATTGAGCCAATAGCGTCGTTGGCGGGCCATTCGACGCTGGATCTGTCAGTGCAAGATGCCAATTGGACCTGGGTGACTTTCGGCCCGTCGCGCCTTGCCGAAGGCGTGCGTTTTCAGCGCGGGCAGGTGGGGATTAATCTTTTTTCTCCTGCTTTTGGACAGAGTGTTTTGTGGGGCGCTGATATCACCGTCGCCGAAACGGCAGAGGGCTGGCGCCTTGATCAGCCAGATGCGGATGCCCAGCCCCTTGCAGGCGATGATGATGCCTCGCCGAGCGCCACTGCGGTTGAGAGGGCGCCAGTTTCTGCGCCATTTGTGATTACGCTGATTGACAGTCATCTGCGGGCGAAAGCTCTGCCGGTGGCGGAAGGGGCTGATGGTCCGGTGGTTGCGGCGACCATCGCCTTTGCTCAGGCGCAAGGGCCATTCTATAGCGTGTTGGTTGGCTCTGCGCAGGCTCTGGCACCGATCCATGGGAAAATCGAGGCGCAAGCGACCACCTCGGCGGCGGCGGCCTTTGGCCTTGATCCTGCTTTTGTCAGTCAAGATTCTGCGGTCTCGCTTGCGGTGTCGGGGGAGTGGTGGTGGCAGGATCAGCAAATTGTTTTGCCTGCTCCGGTGATGAGCGTTGCTGTTGGGCGCGGGTTTACGGTGTCTGGTTTGCATCTGGTGGATGATTTTTTGCTCACCGCCCAGGTTTTGCCAGGGGACACGGACGATCCCGACCCGATGCTACGCATTTTACTGCCTGAGGAAAGCGGTGCTGCGGCGATAACCACTATTTTGCCACACCTGCGCGTTCTCAGCGAACCTGTGCGCCTGCGCAGTGATGGCGACGAAGTGATCAACGCCGAGGCGTTGTCGGTGGCGGTGAATGGTATTTTTACCCTGGGGGAGCAAGCGCCAACGGTGGTGCGCGAGCTTAAAACCACCTTTGAAAACGCGGCCTTAACCCTGATGGGGGCATCCCTTGACACCTTAAGCATTACCCTGGATATCGAGGCAGACCAACCGCGGATTATAGCAACGGCGCAGGTGTCGCACTTGCCCTTGGCGGCTGCGCCTGAGCATGCCCCATCTGGCAATATCTATCCGCTACGGTTGACCTTTGACGCCGCGCCGAGCGAAGGGGCCGAAGAGGCTTTGCTGCCGACGGCGTTTGACTTTCATTTGCGCGTCGATAGCGCCAAAGGGGCGGCGTTGCTGACCGCAAGCGGCAGACATTCCCTGGCTGATGGCGCGGGGCAAGCGCAACTGCGTCTGCTGCCACAAACCTTTGTTGCCGGTGGCCTGCAACCCGAGCATATCCTGCCCATGCTGGGCGGAACGGTTTCAGAAAGCAGCGGGCGGGTTAGTGGTCTTGGTTCGGTGCGGTGGCAAGGGGATCAGGTCACGCCTGATCTGACGCTGGCGTTTGACAAGGTGTCTTTGCGGCATGGATTTCTGTTTCTGGAACAAATGACAGGCGTGATGCGATTAGACCGCTTTTGGCCGCCGCGTACGCCAAAGGGGCAACAAATCGCCATCGCCCATATTCAGGCGGGCTTGCCATTGAGCAATGCTTTGGCGACTTTTCACCTGGATGGCAAAGGCAAGCTGGTGATTGAAAAGGCCGAGCTGGCGCTGGCGCGGGGAACTTTGGCGCTGGGCGAAAGCAGCGTGCAGTTGTCGCCCTTGTCTGGGCATTTGCTGTTTACTGTTAAAGATGTGGATCTGGGGGCCTTGGCGGCTTATGGCCAATTAGACGGTTTAACCGCCAGTGGGACGTTGAGCGGGAGTATTCCGGTCATTCTTACCGATAGTGATGTGCTGATTGAACAGGGAAAATTGAGTGCAGATCAAATTGGCTTTGTGCGCTATCGCCCTGAAGAAACGCCATCGGCATTGCAGACGGGGGGCAGTGTTGATCTGTTGTTGCAAGCCCTTGATGATTTTCAGTATCAGGGCTTGGATATCACCGTTAACGGCTCGGCATCGGGGGAACTAGAGGCTGGATTGCACCTGAAGGGAGCCAATCCGGGGCTGTATGATGGCTTTCCGGTCGAGCTTAATCTGTCGCTTTCGGGCGCTTTGAGCCAGTTGGTTGCCAGCACAGTGGAAAGCACATCGGTTCCTGAGCGTATTCAAAAACGGGTTTCCGAGATCATGGCCGCCCCCTCGCAATAGGGGATGCCCTTTGGTCAGGTGCTTGGGGAAAGGCACCAACCAGGGCATAGTAGGCGATACTCATAAAAAATCCCGGAGGAAACATGCCCTGCTACGCCATTGATGGGGTCCGCCCTGTTGTTCACCCCAGCGCTTATATTCATCCCACTGCGGTTCTGATTGGTGATGTTTTTGTTGGCCCCGATGTTTACGTCGGGCCGTCAGCATCATTACGCGGCGATTTTGGTCGTATGCGCCTGGAACGCGGAGCCAATATCCAAGACAATTGTTCAATGCACGGCTTTCCCGGCACGGAAACGCTGATCGAAGAAGACGGCCATATCGGGCATGGGGCGGTTTTGCATGGCTGTATTATTCGCCGTGGCGCCTTGGTTGGCATGAATGCAGTGGTGATGGATGGGGCCGAGATTGGCGCTGAATCCCTGGTTGCCGCCATGTGCTTTGTCAAAGCGGGTATGGTGGTTCCAGAGCGATCATTGGTGGCGGGGATTCCCGGCAAAATCCTGCGGCAGGTCACCGATCAAGAATATGCCTGGAAAGCACAAGGGACGCGGGATTATCAGGATCTCGCCCGTCGTTCGGCTCAATCGATGGTCGAATGCCAACCGCTGAGCGAAGCCGAAGTCGACCGCCCATCCTTGCGCAGTGGCGAGAGCATTCCCCTGTATGCCAGCAAAGGCGATTAGGGGACGGTGTCTGGGCGCCCTGTCAGGTTTGGCAGGGCGCTTAGAGCGTTGTGCGCAAAAGTGGGCACCGGTTTTGCGTAAAAACAATGCGACAATTCAATATCTTAGAGCATTTTTGCCTTTCAGATTAAAGGCAAAAATGCTTTAGGCGCGAAAAAGCGGCAGGCGCAGGGAAATCGGCAACAAGAGGGCCATCACCAACAGGCGGGCCCCATGATGGACCCCGACGTAGACCGCATCATACCCTTGAGCCAGGGCCAAAAGCGGCATCACGTCAGCGCCACCGGGGGAGTAGGCAAGCAAGACTTGACCAAACGGCAGCCCTAGGATTTGGCTGGCAGGCCAGGCGATGATGCCAACAGTGGCCAAAACCACCCCGACAGTAAGGGCGCAGCGGGGAATACTGGCCAGTAACGCCGGACGTGACATTCCTGAAAAGCGGGCACCGATCATAGTTCCGACCACCAGCAACAAACCGCCGCCGGTCATGTTGGGAATTGGGCCGAGGGAAAAGCCCGCCATCGCCGCCGCTCCGGCGCCAAGGATTGCCCCCATTAAAGCCGGGGAGGGGAGGCGAATAAGGCGGGCAACGCCGATGCCAACCAATCCGGCGATCACAACAGCCAAAGCGCTGGGGATTTCCAGGGCTGCAGGGACTGGTGCCAGAGTAGCGTCGGAGGCTCCCCCCAGGACAAGGGGAACCAAGGCAACCAAAGTCACAAGGCGCAGGCTTTGCGCAATGGCAACAATGCGGCTGTCGGCGTTGCCGCTTGCCGCTGCCCCCAAGACCATCACCAAATGCCCAGGATACGATGCTAGAAATGCCGTGCTAAAGGATTGTTTGGCCAGATAGCGCATGGTCAAGCAACCGACGCAGAGCGCGCTGAGTTGGGTCAGCACCTGCCCGCTTACGCTTGGTAGCCACACCATTGCTTGGCCCATCATATCCGCCGACAGCGATCCGCCGACGCTGATGCCGATCATTGCCAAGATAATTCCTTGTAGCCAACGTGGGTAAGCAAGGGAAACCCCTGACAAGGCAAGGGTCAGGGTTGCGCTCATTGGGCCAAGCAGCAAAGCAGCAGGCACCCCCAACCAAGAAAAAACCAGTGCGCCAACGCCGCCGGCACATCCGGTGAGGATGGTGCCAGGAGGAAGTATGGAACGGAGTTTCTTTGGCGGCGGCTCGGCACCCTGTGGCGGCTCCGCTGGCACCGGAGGCGCTGAATGGTGGTGATCTGTCATGCTTGATACGGCCTTTGCCGGGGATGCGAGGATTCATTGTATACAATGGATGCAGGGCGAGCAAGTCGCCACGCTCGCGTAAGATCGCTAAATTCGAGGGTATGGGGGATGAACCGCAGAAAATTACCCAGTAATAAGGGGCGTTAAAGCCACCCTTTGCCGAATGGTGCATTGACGGCCATAAGAGCAGATGTATACAATCATTTTATCCAAGGCGATCGAACAACAAGATTACGGCGCTTTGGCCGGACCTGCACGTACCAAAATGAACCCTGGTCAAAAACCAGGATGGGCCAAAATGAACCCTGGTCAAAAACCAGAATGGGAGGATTACAATGAAAAAGCTTTTTGCCGCGGCTGCCGTGGCTTTGGGTATTTGCACCACGCTTGCCGTGCCAGCCCATGCAGAACGCACCTTGCGCTTATCTTTGCAGGTGGCGACGAACCATCCTGTCGGTCAAAATATCGTCTTTTTTAAAGACCAAGTAGAAGCCTTGTCTAAAGGCGAAATTAAGGTCGAAGTTTACGATTCGGCCCAGCTCTATAAGGGCAGCGAAATTCCCCAGGCCGTTGGCTCGGGTGCCATTGATATGGGCTTGGTGCTGATTGACGAGTTCGCCGGAACCTTGCCCGCAACCGGGTTGTTTAGTGTCGCCTTTATGTTCCCGGACTACGATGTGCTTGCGCGTGCTGCCGACCCTGCCAGCCCAGTGCGCCAATCGATTGATGAAATGATCCGCACCACTGGCGCCCGCGTTCTGTGGTGGCAGGATTATGGGCCGGTGCAATTGCTGACCAAAGATACCCCGCTGCGCTCGCCCGCCGATATTAAAGGCAAAAAGGTCCGTGTTCTGGGCAAGCCGTCGGGGGACTTTATCACTGCCGTTGGTGGTGTGCCGGTCAAAATGGGCGGCTCGGAGCAGTTCATGGCCTACCAGCGCGGCACAGTTGATGTTGGGATGACTGGGACCACCGCCATTAAATCGCGCAAACTTTATGAAGTGATGTCCAGCTTGACCATCACCAATCATGCGCAGACTGAATTCTTGGTCGTGATCAATGACAAAATGTGGGATAGCCTGAGCGATCAAGAGCGCGCTTGGATGACCGAAGCTGCCCGCGCTGCTGAATTCAAAATCCGCGAAGAAACCAAATCCACGAACGTTGCCGCCGAAGAATACCTTGCTGCCAACGCCGGCATGACCATTACCCACTTGACGCCCGAAGAAATTGCGGCATGGCAAAAAGCCGCCGCGCCGGCCATTGAATCCTACATTCAAAGTGCAGGCAAAGACGGCGCCGAGTTGGTTAAAGCCGTGCAAGCGCTGTATTAAGGCGACGTTTTGATGGGACACGATAGCTCCTCCCTAGGGAAAGGGAACGCTCCGGGAGGGGCGTTCCTATCGTGGGTCGACCGACTGGCCGGGGTCTGTGCCTGGGTTGGATATATTTTGGTCGTCCTGATCGCTGTCATGCTGTTTTTAGAGGTCGTCGCCCGCTACATCTTTAACGCCCCCACCATTTGGACCCAAGACGTGGCGATTACTTGCCAGGTGTGGATGACCTATTTGGGGATGGCTTATGTCCTGCGCCAACGCCAATTGATCCGCATCGTTGCCATTGCATCGCTGTTTGGGCCGCGGATGCGTAAGGGCCTCGAAGGCTTTTCTTTGTTGGTGATTATTGCCTTTGGGGTGGTCGCTGTGGTCTATGGCGGCGAAATGGTCGCTGATTCCATTCGTCTTGGGCGGCGGCAGCCGACCATGTTGGAAATGCCCAACTGGATTACCGAACTGCCGGTGGTGATTGGTTTTGCCTTTTTGTCACTACAGGCGGTCGCCGATCTGATCCGTCTTCCCTTCCGGCCCGCTCCGGATTTTAACGCCGGCGCAGAACATGCCGTCGAGGAGGAAGGCCGATGACCTTACTCATTATTGCTGTTTGCCTGTTCTTGCTGCTGTTTAGTGGCTTGCCGGTGGCCTTTTGCTTGGCAGGCCTCGGCACGACCATGTTGCTGGTTAAAGGCTTGCCGCTGGTGATGGTGGCGCAAAACCTGCACGGGGCGGTGGATAACTTTATTTTGCTGTCAGTGCCGCTGTTTTTGTTGATGTCGAACTTGCTGCTCAAGGGCGGCGTAGGGCGTGATCTGTTTGAAGCCGTGCAAAGCTGGGTTGGTCACTGGCCCGGTGGCTTAGGGATTGCCGCACTCTTGTCGTGCGGCTTGTTTTCAGCGATTTCCGGCAGTTCGGTGGCAACAGCGGCAACGGTGGGAACGGTTGCCATTCCTGAAATGACCCAACGCGGTTATTCCAAATCCTTTACCCTGGGTTTGATCGCGGCAGGCGGGACACTGGGGATTTTAATCCCGCCTTCGATCCCGCTGATTGTTTACGGCGTCATTGCCGAAGAAAGCATTGGCAAGCTGTTTTTGGCCGGGATTGGCCCGGGACTGTTGCTGATCGTTTTGTTTAGTATCTATACCGTGCTCTATGCCACCTTTACCTCGGCGCATCAAAAAATGCCCAAGGCGTCGTGGGCTACGCGCAAAGTGGCATCTGTGCGGGCGCTGCCCTCGGCAGGGTTGGCGTTGTTGATGGTGGCGGGGATTTACTCCGGGGCCTTTACCCCGACCGAGGCCTCTGCTGTTGGGGCTGTGGCGGCTTTTATCCTCACCGCTTTTGTGTTGCGTACCCTGACGTGGGCCACCTTTGTCGAGGCGGTGCAGCAAACGGTTTCAACAACGGTTGTGCTGTTCTTGGTGGTGATCGGGGCCAAAATCTTTGGTAAAGCCGTGACCCTTTATCAGGTGCCGGCGCAGATTTCTCAGTTGGTTGATACGCATGTGACTTCGGTCGGGCTGTTCTTGCTGATCGTGGCCGGTGTTTTGTTGGCGATTGGCTTGTTTCTTGAAAGCTTGTCGATGCTGCTGATTATGGTGCCGGTCTTGCTGCCGACGGTTTTGCTGCTTGGCATTGATCCGGTGTGGTTTGGCATCTTCTTTGTCGTGCTGATCGAAGTCGCTTTGATCACGCCGCCTGTGGGGCTGAACTTGTTTGTGATCCAGGCGGTCGCCAACGAAAAGCTTGGCACTGTGGTGCGCGGGGTTAGTCCGTTCCTGGTGCTGATGCTGCTGAGTGCCTTTATTTTGTGGGCGGTACCGCAGGTGGTTTTGTATATTCCTTTCCATTAGAGTAAACGAACACCTTGTACGCCGTGCATAAAAACCCCCTCTGGCGGTTGCCCAGAGGGGGTTTTCGTTATTTACGCCGATGCGTTTGCTCGGGATTTGCTCTAATCAGCGTGCCGTTTGTCAAAGTCCCAAACGGCCTCAAAACCCATCAGCTTGGCAAAGTCGCCAAAGGGATAAAGCGCCCCATCATAGGCATCGGTCGAGCCTTGATTGAGGATCGTGCCATAAACATGGCGCAGGGCTTCACCTGCGGCCAGGAACCCCGATGCCGGGAAGATCGCTAAGCGATAGCCCAAGGATTCCAGATCGTCCTTGCTCAGGATGGGGGTGCGGCCGCCTTCGACCATGTTGGCGACCAGGGGTTTGTCGATGGTGGCGCAAATGCGCGCCATTTCTTCTTCGCTTTCTGGGGATTCGACAAACAAAATATCGGCCCCAGCTTCGGCATAGGCGTCTGCGCGGCGCAGGGCTTCGTCCAGGCCATAGGCGGTGCGGGCGTCGGTGCGGGCAATGATCAGAAAGTCCGATGATTCGCGGGCTTCGACGGCGACGCGGATTTTCTTCACCATATCCTCAAGCGGGATCACCCGGCGGCCCGGCGTATGGCCGCATTTCTTGGGGAATTCTTGGTCTTCTAGCTGCATGGCAGCAACGCCTGCGCGTTCATAGCCGCGTACGGTATGGGCGACGTTGAGCAACCCACCATAGCCAGTGTCCGCGTCGGCAATCAGCGGCGTGTTACACCCTTGCGCAAAGGCGGCCGCCCGGTTGACCATATCGGTATAGGTGGCAAGCCCGGCATCGGGGAGCCCCAGATAGGAGGCAACGGTGCCAAAGCCGGTCATATAAAGGGCGTCAAACCCCATGCCATCGGCGATCTTGGCCGAGATCATGTCAAAGATGCCGGGGGCGGAAAGCAGTGTCGGCTGCGACAGGCGTTGTTTAAGCGATTTCATGGCGTTTCCTATTTTCTATTGTGCGGGAGAGGCGCTTTGGTAAAGGGCTGCTTTGGCGTCATAGTCGGGGAAGCCAACCAGGCCCTTTAGGTCGTTAAAGGTGATCTGTTCAACCTCGTCTTCGCGGTCTTGTGCCAACAGGGCCAGGGCTTGGCGCTGGGCGATGATCGAAGCGCTTAATAAGGTGAGGGGATAGGTGGCGATCTTGAATCCCATTTGGGCAAGCTGGGCCATGGGCAGGATCGGCGTTGCGCCGCCGCGCACCAGATTGGCCATTTTGGGCCGGTCGATAGCGTCACAAAAGGCCTGCATTTCCTCGATGTTTTGCGGAGCTTCGAGGAAAATAATGTCGGCGCCTTCTTCGACAAAGTCATGGCAGCGCTCTAGCGCCGCCTCAAAACCCAACACTGCGCGGGCATCGGTGCGGGCAAGGATCAGTGTTTCGCTGGTGCCAGAATGGGCCGCATCAACGGCAGCGCGGATTTTCAGCCGTGCCTCTTGCCGTGAAACAACCTGTTTGCCATCGGTATGGCCGCATTTTTTCGGGAAGACTTGATCTTCGATCATCACCGCCGCCGCGCCAGCCTGGGCATAGGCGCGAACGGTGCGTTGTACATTCATTGCATTGCCATAGCCGGTGTCGCCGTCGCCGATGACCAACAGCTCGGGTGCGGCTTCGCAGATGGCGCGCAGTTGCGTCAGCATCTCGGTTGCGGAGATCAAACCAGTATCGGGCAGGCCTAAATGGGCTGCGGCGACGGAAAAGCCGCTCATTAAGCTTAAGGAAAAGCCCCCTTGCTGGATCAGGCGGGCGGACAGGGCGTCATAGCAGCAGGGCATAGCCTGCAAGGTCTCTTGGGCAAGGCAAGCCTGCAGGCGCGATGCAGCAGAGGTCATGGTCGTATCCTCCCCCTATTTTAATTGTGCTATTGTTGTATTTTCAAGGCTTCTAAATAGCACAGCTATGCTACATTGTATACAATGACGATGATCTTGAGGCATTCATGAGCGACAAACAGACCGTGCCGCGCGAGAGCCGACAGCCGCGTGCTGCCGATATCGCCTATGACCGTATCCGCCGGGGAATTCTCGACAGTCGTTGGGTGTCGGGCGATCACCTGCGTGAAAATGAATTGGCCGATGCTACCGGGGTCAGCAGAACCCCGGTGCGCGAGGCTCTACGCCGCCTAGAAGCTGATGGTTTGGTGACTTTAGTGCCCAATCTTGGCGCCCGGGTTAATGCCTGGGGTGAACAAGATCTCGACGAGATTTTCGGCCTGCGCACAGTGCTGGAAAGCCATGCGGTTTTATTGGCGGCGCAGCGGATATCACCAGTGCAATTGGCGGAGCTGGTCAGCCTGTGCACGGCGATGGAGGCCCTGGTTGCCACCTATCCTGATGTCGATCATCAAGAGCTTTCTGTATACAATGATCAGTTCCACGGTCTGTTAATTAAGGCGTCAGGAAACCGCCGCTTGCAACTTTTGTTAAAGCAGGTGGTGGAAATGCCGTTGGTGGTGCGCACTTTTGTCCGCTATAGCCGCCGTGACCTGTCGCGCAGCATGGCCCACCACCGGGAAATTACCGAAGCCTTGCGGGTAGGTGACGGGAAATGGGCGGCGGCGGTGATGGAATCCCACGTGCGCGCAGGCCGGGCGGTCTTTACCGAAGCCGCTGATGGCGCATAATGCGTATCCAGTGTTTGAGGTTTTGCCCTAAGCCTCGCCGATCCAGCGTGCGACCGCTTGGCGTTGAGCGGCGCTCAGGTGCAACCCCAGTTTGGTGCGGCGCCAAAGGATGGCATTGCTGCTGCTCGCCCATTCCTGGCCGCGCAAATAGGTCAACTCTGTCTCAAACAGGCCGCCGCCAAAGTATGCCCCTAAGTGATTGCGCCGCTTGGCATCACCGAGCACGGCGTCGACCCGACTGCCATAGGTGCGCAGCAAACGATTAAGCTCTGGCCCGCTTAACCAGGGCCAACGCGCTTGGCAAGACGTCGCCCATTCATCCCATTGATCAAGCGCGATATCGCCGCCGGGGAGGGCGGCGTCGGCGGTCCAGGGGTGAAAGCGCGGGTTTTCCCCCTTCAGCGCCGGGGATAAGTGGGCGAGGGCGGCTTCGGCTAGTTTGCGATAGGTGGTGATCTTACCGCCATAGACCGACAACAGCGGCGCTTGCCCGGTGGGGTGGTCAAAGTGCAGGATGTAATCACGGCTAGCAGCAGAGGCATCGCCCGTTGCCTCGATCAAGGGGCGGACACCGGCATAGGACCAAACCACCTGTTGCGGTGTAACGGGGATTTTGAAATAGCGGCTCACCAGGCCACACAGATAGACGGTTTCTTCTAGTGACGCCGTGGCGGTGGCGGGGTCGCCGGTAAAGTCCTGGTCTGTGGTGCCAATCAGGGTAAAGGCACCTTCAAAGGGGATGGCAAAGACAATGCGTCCATCTTCGTGTTGAAAAATATAGCTGTACTCATGATCAAACAGGCGTGGCACCACGATGTGACTGCCTTTGACCATGCGGATGGCAAGCGGTGGCGCTGTGTCTAGGCTTTGCGTCAGGGTTTGGTTGACCCATGGGCCGCTGGCATTGACCAGGGCGCGGGCGGTGACCGTTTCTGATGTTCCCCGGCGTTGATCGCGCAGGCGCAGCTGCCAATGGTCGCCATGGCGGAGGGCGGTGGTACAGGCGGTATAAGGGCGCACGTCGGCCCCGTGTTCGGCGGCATCTTTGGCGTTGAGCACCACCAAGCGATTGTCTTCGACCCAGCAATCGGAATAGCAAAAACCGCTGGTGATCTGCTCATTGAGGGCAGCGCCAGCGGGATGATGGCGCAGCGAAAGCCGTTGAGAGCGCGGTAAACGCTGCCGACCGGCCAAATGGTCATACAGAAACAATCCGGCCTGGATCATCCACGCTGGCCGCAAGTTGGGCTGATACGGCAGGACAAAGCGCATCGGGCGGATAATATGCGGGGCGATTTTCCACAGAACTTCACGTTCACGCAGGGCCTCGCGCACTAAGCGGAATTCGTAATGCTCCAGATAGCGCAAGCCACCATGGATCAGCTTGGTGCTGGCCGATGATGTGGCACCGCCAATGTCCCTTTGGTCACAGAGTAATACTGACAGCCCGCGCCCGCTGGCATCGCGCGCAATGCCAGCGCCGTTAATTCCGGCTCCGATGATCGCCAAATCGTATTGCATAACCGACTCTTTCAGGTGATCAGGTTCAGGTGATCAGGTTCAGGTGATCAGGGCCCCAGAGGCATCAAAGAACGGCGCGGCTGGGCCAAAGTCACCTATCACGCTCAGGTGTGAAACCAGTCCTCCGGCGGCGGTCCAGCGGTGTAAATGGATCCCCGCAGGCTCCATCACAAAGGCCGGGGGGCCGTTTTCGTTGAGGTCTAAGCAAACTTGATGCGCGGGCGATGGGGCACAACTGCTGGCGATTCCTGCCCATACCGTATGGATTGGTCTATGCAAATGGCCGCACAGCAAACCACAGACCCCCGGAGCCTGGGCAATCACCGCCGCCAAGTCTTGGGCGCCGTGCGTTAGGTTCTGTATATCCATATGGGCAATGCCGGTGATAAAGGGAGGGTGATGGAGAAAAAGAAGGGTTGGACGCAAGGGATCATCGCGCAATGCCTCCGCCAGCCAGCCTAAACGCTGGGGGCAAAGGCGACCTTCGGGGTGGCCTTGGTGCAGGCTGTCGAGGCCGATCAGCCGCAGCCGCAGATGATCCACCACATACTGAATAAAGCCATCGGCGTTCAGCGGTGCAGCTTGGGGAAAGGCCGCGTTGAGGGCTTTGCGGCGGTCATGATTTCCCGGAATGATCCAATAGGGCAGGCGCAAGGGACGAAGGCAATCGGCAACGATGGCGTATTCCTCCGCCGTGCCCAAATCGCCTAAGTCTCCGGTAAACAAAACAACGTCAGGGGCAGGAGAGAGGGCGTTGAGATGCGCCACACAGGCCTCTAGCGCCCCGGCGGTATCGACTTTGCGATAGGCTAATGTGCGGTTGGCGCGAATATGTAAATCGCTGACTTGGGCAATCAATAGCGGGGTGTCAGACATTATACAGCCTCCGCAGTCTTTGCCTCGGGGAACAAAAACAGGCGGCTGGGATCAATGCGCAAGGTGATGGCTTCGCCCTGTTGTGGCAGGGATTCAGGCGGGGCGTCGACAAGCAAAGGTGCTTCGTCGCTGGTGGTCTGCACATGCAATCGCACCCGATCACCAAGGAAAAAGGCCGCGCTGACTGTGCCGCAAAGATCGGCTTGTTTGGCACTGCTCAGGGTAAAAGCCTCGGGGCGGAAAAAGGCATCTGCCGGGCCATCGTTGGCGGCGGACGGCAGGGTGAGGGGCCGCAGTAAAGCGCGGTGGATAAAAGCGCCCTGGCGGACATGGCCGCGCAAACGGTTGCTGGTGCCAATAAAGTCAGCAACAAAGGCTGAGGCTGGGGATTGATAGATCTGGCGCGGGGTGCCGATTTGGGCGATGTGGCCCTTGTTCATGGCAACAATGCGATCCCCTAGCGCCATGGCTTCTTCTTGGTCGTGGGTGACGTAAACGGCGGTAATACCCAAGCTGCGCAACAGAGCGTTGATTTCAGCGCGCAAGGTAACGCGCAGCTTGGCATCCAGCGCGGTGAGGGGCTCGTCGAGCAATAACACCCGGGGTTCGACCGCAATAGCCCGCGCTAAAGCCACCCGTTGCCGTTGACCGCCGGACAGTTGGGCAATATGGCGGTCGGCCAAATCGGCGATATGCATCATTTCGAGCATCCGCGCCACTTGCTGCTGGCGCTGGGCTGGGGCGGTACGACGGATGCGTAGGCCATAGGCGACGTTTTCCGCCACGGTCATAGTGGGGAACAGGGCATAGGATTGAAACACCATCCCCACCGAGCGTTTTTCAATCGGTAAATGCGTAACGTCTTCGGCATCAAATAAAACTTTGCCGCCAGCATCGGGGAATTCTAACCCGGCAATCATGCGCAGGGTTGTGGTTTTACCGCAGCCAGACGGGCCCAATAAAACCACCGTTTCGCCGCCTTCGATGGTCAGGTCGATGGGGTCTAGGGCGCGGGTGCCGTTGGCAAAGGTTTTGCTGCAGCCTTGCAGGGCAATGCGGGTACTGTGGCTCATAACGAGTCTCCGGGGGCGGCAGAGGTGCGCCGTGGGGTCCAGCGGGCGGCGGCCTGCATGGTGACCAGCAAGGGCACAATCATGACAAAAAAGATGAGTGTATAGGCGCTGCCGATTTCCATGCGCATCGACGCATAGCTATCAGCCAATCCCACTGGCAAGGTTTTGGTCAGCGGCGTATGCAGCATCCAGGTGAGGTTAAATTCACCAATAGAGAGAGTGGTGACCATCAATGCTCCGGCTAAAATACCGGGGCGGGCATTGGGCAAGGCGATGGTCATAAAGCGCTGCCAAAACCCAGCGCCCAGGCTGGCCGCACCTTCTTCGAGGGTGCGCAGGTCAATGGCAGCAAACACCGCGCTGACGGCGCGCACCATAAACGGCAGGGTAAACAGCACATGGCCGACCAAAATAAACAGCCAGCTGCTGCGAAAACTGCCCGCACCGCCATAGGTGATCAGTAACGCCAACGCCAAAGCCAGGCCGGGAATGGCCACCGGCAGAGTGATAATTTCCTCGGCGGCGCGGCTCCAAGGGCTGGTATAGCGGGCGAGCACATAGGCCAGCGGTACGCCAATCACCAGTGTTACTGCCAAGCAGGCCAGGGCGATGATAAAGGACAGCACAATGCTATCGGCGTAAAGTTCCCAGACCTTAAACACCCAGTCTAAGGTGAGTCCCGAAGACAAGCCTTGAAACAAGTTGACGGTCAGCCCGGCCAAAATCGACATCACCACCGGCACCGCCAAAAACAGGCAGAGTACCAGGGTTAACGCTAATTGGGCGGCGAATAAAACAGGGCGTTTCATGGTGGTATGTCCCTTTTACCCGCCAGCCATCGGCACGGCATTACCAGCCATGCGCCGCGCCAAAGCCAAGCAGGCCCAGGTGATGAGACCAAGCGCGATACTGAGTGCAGCAGCGGTGGCGATATTGGCGTTGAGGGTGAATTCGGTATAGATGGTCATCGGCAGCACATCAATTTCGGTCGCCAGGGTAAAGGCGGTGCCAAAGGCCCCCATGGCGGTGGCAAAACAAATTGCGCCCGACGAGATCAAGGCCGGCATCAGGCCGGGAATGATCACGTCTTTGACCACTCGCCAGCCCGGCGCGCCCAGGGAACGGGCGGCTTCTTCTAGGGCGGGGTCCAGCTTTTCCGCTCCGGCCATCACCGCTAAAATCACCCGTGGGATGGAGAAATACAGATAACCCGCGAACAGCCCGCCCATGCTATAGGCAAACACCAAGCGATCACCGGTGAGGAATGTCGTTAGGGTGCCAATCACCCCTTGCCGTCCAGCGAGCATGATCACCATAAAGCCAACCACGGTACCGGGGAATGACAGCGGCAGGGTGAGAATTGCCGTTAACAAACTCCGTCCGGGGAAGTGATGGCGCACTAAAAACAAGCCAACCACACCGCACAGCATCAGGGCGCACAGGGTTACTCCGGCAGATAAGGCCACCGTTTGCAGCAAGCTGGTTAGATAGCGTCCATGCGTTAGCACCAACAGATAGGTGCCCCAGCCTTGCGGGCTTTCGGCAATGGTGACGCCTACGCGCGCTAGCGGCAGGAGGAAAAAGGCGCAGGTGAACAAAAACGCTGGCAAAGCCAGGATGAGGACCGGCCCGCGGAACGAGCGACCCGAAGGCCGCCCGTTTTGCGTAATACGTTTAACGAACTTCATCAAGATAGCGGTCCTGGAAGGTCTTTTGCGCCGCCGCCATAGCAGCGTAGTCAACAGTGCCCGAACGGGCGTAGTCAGCATCGGGCAAGAACTTGCTTTGCGCTTCGGCAGACATCGCTTCGGCCAGAACCGGGCGTAGGAAAGCACCGGCCCAATGGGCTTGTCCCTTATCTGACAACACATAGTCTAAAACCTTGCGGCCATTGGCGGCGTTGGGGCCGTCTTTGACCAAGCTCATGACGTAAGGAACGGTCAGGGTGCCTTCCTGCGGGATGACAAAGGCCACCGGCGCGCCGTCTTTGTACTGGGCGCGATAGGCGTTAAAGTCATAATCGAGCAAAATCGGAATTTCGCCGGACAGGACGCGGGCGTAAGAGGTTTGTTTGGGCACGATTGGGTCGTTTTCACGCAGTTTTTTAAAGTACTCAATCACCGGATCAAAGTTATCCAATGACCCGCCCAAAGCGCGGTTGATCGCCACCGCCGACGCATAGCCGACAAAGGCGCTGGACGGGTTAAGATAGCCAACCTTGCCCTTATATTCGGGTTTCAGCAGGTCAGCCCAGCTGGTCGGCACCGGGGTGTCGCCCAGGGCGGCCTTGTTGACAAACAGGCCAATGGTGCCGGCATGGATGGCAAACCAGGCGCCGTTGGGGTCTTTTAGACCATCGGGGATACGGTCAAAATTGGCGGGCTTGTAATTGGTTACGACGCCTTCTTCGTTGGCTTTGATGCCAAAGGAAACGCCGTAATAGGCCACGTCAGCAACCGGGTTGTCTTTTTCTGCCAATAACTGCGACAGGGTTTGACCCGAATTTTTGTTATCAGCCGGAATGCTAATACCCAAATCGCGTTGGATATTGGCAAGCTGCCCACCCCAATCGGCCCATTCCGGTGGGCAGTTATAGCATACAGCCACCGCATCGGCGGCCAGGGCAGGGGCGGAGGTCATCATATGGGCGGCGGCCAGAGCACCGGCACCGATCACGAGGCGCTTTAAAAACACAACCAATCTCCTTAAGATAGCGTTGCTAAACGGGTGGCGTTGGGCAGAGATGCCATGGACTCGCCGTCCCGGATGGTATGGGGCAAGATCACGCTTCGCGGGCGTGCTTGCCCCTCGATCAGGGCCAACAGGATCTTTATTGCCTGTTGGCCCATCTGATGGGTCGGCTGGACCACCGTGCATAGGCTCGGCTGGACCAGTCTTCCGACCTCGATGCCGTCAAAACCGACCACGGATAAATCCTCGGGCACGCGCAAGCCTAAGGCGCGGCACGATTGAATGGTGGCTAAGGCCAGCATGTCGTTTGAACAAAAAACCGCTGTCGGCGGCTGTGGCCCGGTGAGCAAAGCGCGCAAGCGTTCGGTCAGTTGTAAATCGGTGAAATCAACCTCGACCAAGGGGGCGGCGGGCAAAGCGGCCTCGGCCAGTGCCTGGGTGAAGCCGAGGTAGCGTAATCGCGAGCGGTCGGAGGCGACAAACGACCCGGCAACCATGGCAAAATGGCGATGCCCCAGGGCAATCAGCCGCCCAACCATCTCGTGCGCTGCCGCCGCATTATCGACCGAAACCCCGGCGGTATCAGGGCTGGCTGGCTGGTTATAGAGCAGTACATGCGGCACGCCCTCGCGTTCAAGGGTGCGCACAACCGGGCTGCCGTCGGCATCGGCCACGGTTAGCACCAAGCCATCAACTCGGTTGTTGAGCAGGGTTGAGATGGCAGCATCTTCGCGGGCTGGGTCATAGTTAGACGCCGTTAACAGCAGGGTATAGCCCGCCGCCTGCGCCGCATCCTCGATCCCGGCCAAGCTATCGGCAAACACCGGGTTCCGCAGGCTGGGAACCAAAATCCCCAATGTCCGCGACGACGATGCTTTTAACCGCTGACCAATGGCATTGGGCCGATAGCCAAGGTCGGCCATCGCCGCGCGCACAGCGGTGACGGTGGCGGGCTTAACCCGTTCCGGCGCATTGATCACCCGCGACACGGTGGCAATCGACACCTGAGCAGCGGCGGCAACGTCTTTGATGGTTTGGTTGGCCATGGGGCTTTGCTCCTGCGATGAGCGCAGGATAGGCAAAAGCGATGACCGTTTGATGACGGCTGTGTAACCGTTTTTGGAAAATGTAAACGTTTACATTTTGGGCGATGGGGGAAATTCTATGCTAAGGCTAGAGCCGTCTTGCGATTGCATATCACGCCGGGTGTCGCCGGGTGTGCCATGCTCCCCAAAAGAGGCTAGAGAAGAACCTTTGCGGTGGTTCAAATCCTGCTGTTTCTAGATGCTCAGCAACTCTCTCTTCGGATTCTGGAGGCACTGCGCCGGCCATAATTTTTGCTTGTTTGGCACGCACTTCGTCGGCATTCGCCCCGTGCATGCGCCAGCGCGCGGCCCAGGCTGACAGCAAGAGGGGTTCCGAGGCATAGCTCCGATAGTTGCCAGCAAGCACCAAAGAGGCCCCCGGACGCAGACGAGAAGCGGTTTCGCGCAGCAGGGCGTCTTTTCCATCATCGTCGGGGATGTGGTGCAGCACGCCGATCATGACGGCAGCATCATAGGCGACATCCCTGGGCAGGGCGCTGAGTTCAGTGTTTATGAATGTGACGCGCTGTTGCAGATCGGCGCTAAGGACTTGGGCCTGTGCCTGTTCTAGCATCGGCTCTGATGGATCGACCGCGACAAAGGTCCAACTTGGCTCTAGCCGTGCTGTGGCAATGATTTCGCCCGCGGTTCCTCCTGCCCCGATGACCAGCAGGCGGGCTTTGTCTTGTGACGCGAGAGCTGCGGAGAGAATGCAGGCGCAAAGCTCGTGACAGGCGTCATAGCCCGCAAGGGCTATCCTCGCTTGGTGGCCATAGTCTTCAGCTCGGGAACGGTCGAATTTTGCATGAGAGCTTGGTGTCATGATCTATTGCGCCTTTGTGTTCTGTTTTGGCCTCGTTTTGCCTTTAGTAACGATGATATAAAATTTTAGCGCGTTATTTTGGAAAACATCATGACTGAAAATTTCACGGTGCCGGAAAAATATGACCGTCTGTTTTCTTTTCTTCGTGCCTTCCCGCTAGAGGCTCGCTCTTGCGACACTGTCGAGGCGGCACATCTTTTGATCGTTGCCAAAGAGAACGCCGAGCATCCCACGCATATTCTTTATTGCCCTAGAGCAGGGACCGGGCAGCGGCCGATGACGGTATTTTCCTTGTCGAGCCTTTGCTTCGGCGGCCATAGCAATCCACTGGTGCGCGCCCTTCCTGATGAAATTTCGTTTTCCCTGGCCGAAGAGCCAGAGCTTAGCGCTCTTTCCCAATTGATTATCGCTGAGCAAACGATTTCGCGGTGTGGGGGAAGGTTCATCCGAACGCGGCTGAGTGAGATTATTGTCGTTTATGCTATTCGCCGCGCTATTGCCAATGGGACGGTGAATGCCGGACTTTTGGCGGGTCTTGCGCACCCAGACTTACATCCTTGTCTTGTCGCACTCCATGATGACCCTGCTCGCCAGTGGCGTCTTAAAGACTTGTCACAGCTTTCGGCCATGAGCCGGAGCCGGTTCATCAGGGTTTTCACTGAAACAGTTGGTAAGCCACCTTTGAGCTATCTGACCGAATGGCGGCTGACGCTTGGTCGGGTTCTTTTGGCGCAGGGAATAAGCATTAAGGTCGCGGCTGGTCGGGTTGGGTTCGGCAGCGCCTCGGCTTTTTCGCGTGCCTTTTCTCGCCAGTTTGGCACTGCGCCGAGCAAAACGATTTTAGATCGTTTGAACTGAAACCCCGGAGATCTAGCCCCATACCCACAATATTTTTGAAACAGTTTGTTGACATCTGGCGCCTCCTAGCCTTTATTAAAATGAGACGCATTCGCATTTGTCAATTTGATGGCCCCGCGACGGAGAATAAAGGTGAATCCCTTTTCAAAAAGTCTTCGGGCTCGGTTCCTTTTAACCGCAGCGGTTTTGGGTTTGGCGTTATTGGCAATTTCGGGGTACGGCCACCATTTGGTGCGTGCAACGGGGGCCAAGGCACAGGCCGGGATCGAGGCCTATTATGGGACACACCGTCTGATTTTAAATGCCAAAGATGCTTTGAACGTTTTGGAAAAAGCAGTCCATAACCGACTGGCAGAAAAGGGTGCGGAGAACGCGGTCCCCCAGGCCATCGCGGGCTTTCAGGTTCACCTAAAAGCGGTTATCCAATCGACACATGTGCAAAGCCAAGCCAACTTCTCTGGCTTGCCCGAGGCGGCAAAAACCTTGCTGACCCGCTTGCAACAGGCCGAAGATCAATCCCCATCTGGGATGGATGGGTTGCAGGTCGTCGATGGCCTGCGCGATGTTTTACACCTGATGGAGCGGCGTATTTATGACGCCATGGTCGATCAGGCCTATTCGGCTTTGGATGCTTCGCGCACGCTCAGTTGGATCATCTGGGGGTTAGCCTTGGTGATCTTTATTGTGGTGATGAGTTCCTATTCGGTGTTCGAGCTTTCCATCCGCCGCCCCTTGTTGCTGGTCGCAGAAGCCCTGCGTGCCGAGGGACGCGGCAAGGGGCCGGTGCCCGATGTGCCGGTTCCGCGCGCCATTGAAACCTTTTTGTTGATTGATGCCTTTAATGGGATGCGTGAAAAGGTGCGATCGCGGCAATTGCGCCTGCAGTCGGTCTTAGAAAACACCAGCGACGGCATTATCACCTTTGATGCGGCGGGGATTATTGAATCGATTAACGGCGCAGCGGAACGGGTTCTGGGCTATGGCCGGGACGAGGTGGCGGGGCGGCCTATTTCGGAAATTATCCCGGTTGCTCGTGCCGAAGACGGTGGGGTGATGCGATCTGTTGGGGTGTCTCATCTCAGTGATTTGGTCGAGGGCAGTGAACTGGAACTGCCTGCCAGTCGGAAAGACGGTGAGACGTTCCACCTATCGTTAAAGCTATCGACCTTTACCATTGGCGATCAGCGCTATTTTAACGCCCTTATTTCTGACATCACCGACCGCAAGGCGATGTTTGATAAGCTGACATTCCTGGCACAACGCGATCCGCTAACGGGTTTGGTGAACCGACGCTTTTTCTTTGAGGATATGGATAAGGCGGTCGCTTTTGCCGACCGCCATTCTGAAAACGGCATGGCGGTGATCAGCATTGATTTGGACCGCTTTAAATATGTTAACGACAGCTTAGGCCACCAAGCCGGGGATTGTTTGCTAAAAGAGGTCTCGGGCGTTTTGCAAGAGCGGCTGCGCAAAACCGACGTTTTGGCGCGGTTGGGCGGCGACGAATTTGCTGTCTTGTTGCGTAATACCGACCAAGACGGCGCAGAACGGGTTGCCGAAGCTTTGCGGGCGTCTTTGGCGGATTACGATTTTGCATTTGAAGGAAAGTCGGTGGAAATCGGTTGTTCTCTGGGGGTTGCTTTATACAGCAGCGAAATCGCCAGCGCCGAAGATCTTTTGGCCCGCGCTGATATGGCGATGCGCTTGGCGAAACAATCTGGTCGGAACCGGGTGCATTTGTTCCGCGAGGCTGACAAAGGCGAACGCAATAAAGCAATGGCCGAGGCAGGCTATGCCAATCTGATTGATGGGGCGCTACGCCGGGGTGGCTTGAGGGCGGTATTCCAGCCGATTGTGGCGATGATGCCAGGTGAAAGCGTGGCGCGTGTGGTGGGGCACGAGGCCTTAGCCCGTTTGACCGACCCCGATGGGGCGAAAGTGTCGATGGATTTGCTGATGCCCTCGGCGGAACGGTTTGGATTGGCGGCATCGTTTGATCGCCACATGATCACTTTGTTATGCGGACAGCTTAACGGGAACCCCGAGTGGCTTGCGGGTGGGTTCGTGTCGATTAACTTATCGGCGCAATCTGTTGGTGATCAAGGGGTGATGCAGGCGATTGAAAGGCTGGTTGATGAAGCCGGACTAAAGCCGCGGCAATTCCTGTTTGAAATCACCGAAACTGCGGCTTTGGCAAGTTTGTCGGCAGCGCGAAGCTTTATTCAGGCGCTGCGGGCGATGGGGTGTCGGGTGGCATTAGATGACTTTGGCGCGGGTTATTCATCCTTTGGCTATCTGCGGGAATTGCCAGTGGATTTGATTAAGCTTGATGGGCGGTTGGTGCGCGATATCGACAGCGATCCGGTAAAGGCGGCGATTGTGACCGCCGCGATAACCGTAGCCCATGCTATGGGGATGCAAACGATTGGTGAATATGTTGAAAATCAGGCGGTTGCCGATTGCTTGGCCGCCTGTGGCTCTGATTTTGCCCAAGGTTATCTTTATGGGCACCCGGTGACTCAGGCTTGGCCGCCTGCGCAGGCTGTGGCCCTGGTCGAGGAGCGGGAACGGGAAACAGTTGGGCTGCCGACCGTTCCGTTTCTTGGCGATGCCCTTCCTGATGCTGTTTGATCTTTTGTTGAATTGGAAACGATGACCATGGTTTCCCCAAAGATGACGATGCGTTTTGCCCTGCGTCGCAGTGTTGGCGCTTTGATGGTTGCGATGACGATCATTGGCTGGCCCTGGCTTGTTTGGGCAGATCAGCACGACGGTGACTATAGTGCAGCCGTGGCGCAAATCGTGGCACAAGGCGGGGCGGCTTTAGAAGGCTACAGGCCAGAGGATGGGATTAGCGTCGGTGCCGTTTTTTCCAACCTTTATTTCGATGCTTTTGAGGGCAGTGGCATGGAAATGGCCATCGCTCGCGAGGATGAGGTCAGCAAGGTCGAACTGGAATCCCGTTTTAGCAACGTGATCGGCGCTTGCATGCGCAGTGCCCCCCGCGAGGAAGTCATCGGCTATTGGCAAGACTTGCTCATTGGCCTGAATGCAGCAGCAGAACACCTAAAAAAAGCCAAGCCTAAAAAGAGGTCTTGGCCTTGGTAGACGCCGGTGAAAAATTTGAAGCTGAGGAATTGGGTGCGTGGCCATCTGGCCCGACGAAAAGCCACCCGTAGGGCTTTCCCTAAAGGGAAAACCCTACGGGCGTCGCGTCACTATTTGCTTCACCAAGAAAATACGTCGTCGCAGGCGTTTTGTGCCTGCTTGGGATTTTCTTTAGGCGATATCGAACTTAATCCCTTGCGCCAAGGGCAGTTCGCGGGAGTAGTTCACGGTGTTGGTCGCCCGGCGCATATAGCCTTTCCAGGCGTCCGAGCCGGACTCGCGGCCACCGCCGGTTTCTTTTTCACCGCCAAAGGCGCCGCCGATTTCGGCGCCCGAGGGGCCGATGTTGACGTTGGCGATGCCGCAATCAGAACCGACGTCAGATAAGAACTGCTCGGCTTCGCGCAGGTCGGTGGTAAAGATGCAAGATGACAGGCCCTGCGGCACGCCGTTTTGGATTTCCATAGCGTCGTCAAAGGCGTCATAGCCCATCACATACAAGATCGGGGCAAAGGTTTCTTCGCGCACGATTTCGCTCTGGGCGGGCATTTCGACGATGGCGGGGCGCACGTAATAGGCATCGGGATAGCTATCGGCCAGCAGGCGTTCGCCGCCGTGGACGGTGCCGCCCTGGGCGCGGGCTTGGTCTAGGGCGTGCTGCATGGCGTCATAAGCGCCTTTATCGACCAACGGGCCGATCAGGGTGCCGTCTTGCAGCGGGTTGCCGACCGGGGCCGACTGATAGGCCTTGATTAGGCGCGGCAGCAGGGTTTCGCGGACGTCGCTATGGACTACCAAACGGCGCAGGCTGGTGCAGCGTTGGCCACAGGTGCCGACGGCGGAAAAGACGATGGCGCGCACGGCCATATCCAAATCAGCCGACGGGGCAACGATCATCGCGCCGTTGCCACCTAATTCCAGGATCGAACGGCCAAAGCGGCCAGCGACCTTGATCGCCACATCGCGGCCCATACGGGTGGAGCCAGTGGCGGAAACAATAGCAACGTCGGGGCTGTTGACCAGGGCTTCGCCGATGTCGCGGCCACCGATGGCGACTTGCATCAGGCCCTTGGGCAGATCGCCAAAGCGAGCGGCAGCGCGATCAAAGATCACCTGACAAGCCAGGGCGGTCAGCGGAGTTTTTTCCGACGGCTTCCACAGCACCGGATCGCCGCATACCAGCGCCAGGGCCGCATTCCACGACCAAACGGCGACCGGGAAGTTAAAGGCGCTGATCACGCCGCAAACGCCCATCGGATGCCAAGTTTCGCGCATGTGGTGGCCAGGGCGTTCCGATGCAATGGTCAAGCCGTAAAGCTGGCGCGACAGACCGACGGCGAAATCGCAAATGTCGATCATCTCCTGCACTTCGCCTAGACCTTCTTGCAAAATCTTGCCAGATTCCAGGCTGACCAGGCGGCCCAAATCGTCTTTGGCTGCGCGCAGTTCTTCGCCCAACAGGCGGATCAGTTCGCCGCGACGGGGGGCGGGCACCGAACGCCAGGCTTTAAAGGCTTCGACGCCGTCGGCAATCATGGTGTTCAGATCGGCGACGGAATGGGTGGCGACGGTGGCCAGGGTCGAACCATCAACCGGCGAGCGCACGGTGATGGCATCGGTGGCGGCGGCAGAGGTCAAGCCAAAGGTATCGAGAATGGCGGAATGAGACACGGGGAAGGCTCCTTAAGACACAGGAAAAAATGAGATTAGGATTTTGCGGCCAGCGCTGCGCTGCGAATGTCGGAAAGTGAACGCCCCGGCGTCAAGGCTTCGGGATCGAGTTTCAAGTGGATGATAGCGGGCAGGCCGCTGGCTTGGGCGCGTTCAAAGGCGGGGGCAAAATCGTCGGTGGTGGTGACGGTTTCGCCGTGGCCGCCATAGGCGCGGGCAAAGGCTGCAAAGTCGGGGTTGTGCAATGTGGTGGCGGAAACGCGGCCCGGATATTCACGTTCTTGATGCATACGAATGGTACCGTACATGCCGTTATCAACCACCACCACCAGCACGGCGGCGTTATGCTGTACGGCGGTGCCAAACTCTAGGCCGGTCATCTGAAAACATCCATCGCCGGCAAAGCAGACCACCGGCTTTTCCGGGTTGGCGAGCTTAGCGGCAATGGCGGCAGGCAGGCCATAGCCCATCGACCCACATGCTGGGGCCAACTGGCTGCCATAGGTGCGGAAACGCCAAAAGCGATGCACCCAGGTGGCATAGTTCCCGGCGCCGTTGGTGATCACGGAATTCGCGCCCAGGTGATCTTGCAGCCAGCTCATGATTGGGGCCATCTGCACCGCGCCGGGGATCACCGGGGTGGCACCGCTCCAGGTTAAATAGTCATCATGGGCGGCGCTGGCCGATCCCGCCCACAGGGGAGCGCTGGGAGCCGGGGCGGCATTCAGGGCATCAAGAGCCATGCCCGGTGTTGCATTGAGCGCTACGGTTGGGGTGTAAACCCGGCCCAGTTCCTCGGCACCGGGGTGAATGTGGATTACCTTGGCGTTGGGGGTGGGGATATCAAGCAGCTCATAGCTTTGTGAAGGGACCTCGGACAGGCGGCCACCAAGCAACACAAGGCAATCGGCGGCTTTAAGGCGCGCCAACAAAGCCGGGTTGATGCCCAAGCCCACATCACCAGCGTAGCAAGGGTGCAGGTGGTCCATTAGCATCTGACGGCGGAAAGAACAGGCGACCGGCAGATCCCAGGCTTGAGCAAAGTGTGCCAGGGCGGCGGCGCTTTCCGGGGTCCAGCGCGAGCCGCCAGCGATCACCATCGGTGCCTTGGCAGCGCGCAGGCAATCGAGGGCCTGGTGCAGATCTGCCGGTGCGGGAGCCGGTTGGGCAATCCGCGCCGCCTGCAAGGGGCGTTCGGGTGCCTCGCCAATCAGGGTGTCTTCGGGCAGGGCCAACACCACCGGGCCAGGACGGCCAGAGCAGGCAACATGGAACGCATGCGACAACATTTCTGGCACCCGGGCGGCGCTATCAATTTCGGCAACCCATTTGGCCATTCCACCAAACAACCGCCCGTAATCGACTTCTTGAAAGGCATCGCGGCCACGCATGGCGCTGTCAATCTGCCCGACCAACAAAATCATTGGCGTGCTGTCTTGTTGGGCAACATGGATACCGCTGGCGGCGTTGGTGGCACCGGGGCCACGGGTGACCATGCACACACCGGGGCGGCCAGTGAGTTTCCCATGCGCCTCGGCCATCATAGCCGCGCCGCCTTCGTTGCGGCAGACGACGGTTTCGATGTCAGAGTCATGCAGGGCATCAAGCACCGCCAAATAGCTTTCGCCAGGAATACAAAAGACGCGATCAACGCCTTGTGCCGCAAGGGCGTCTACGATGAGCTGGCCGCCGGTTTTCATGCGGAACTCCTTTAAGAAACAGAAAAATTAGGACAGAGCCGCAAAGGCCGAGCCGATGCGTGCGCAAGCTTGTTTTAAATCTTCGGTCGCTGATGCGGTGGATAGGCGGATATGACGCCCATCGCCAAAGGCTTCGCCGGGGACCACCGCCACATGCACCGATTCAATCAAGTAGGTGGCGACATCCATGGCCGAGGTCAATTCTTTCCCCTGCGGCGTACGCCGACCAAATAACCCCGCGACTGATGGGAAAACGTAAAAAGCACCACCCGGCGGAGGGCAGGAGACTCCGGGCATGGCATTCAGGGCCGCACAGACCAAATCTCGCCGTTCGCGGTACAGTGCTACCGCGTCAGCAACGCACTTTTGCGGGCCATTGAGCGCCGCAACCGCTGCCGCCTGGGAAATAGAGCATGCGCCCGAGGTACTTTGCCCCTGGGCTGCGCTCATCGCTGCGATCAGCGGGCGCGGCCCGGCGGCATAACCAATGCGCCAGCCGGTCATCGCATAGGCTTTGGAAACGCCGTTGACGGTCAAGGTTCGATTGCGCAGCTCGGGGATTGCGGTCGCCGTAGTGACATAGGGGCTGTCTTCATAGCGGATATGTTCGTAAATATCGTCGCTCAGAACCCAGACATGCGGCGCATCGGCCAGTGCCGAGAGTGTTTCGCGCAGCTGCATTTCGTTATAGGTGGCGCCGGTCGGATTGCTTGGCGCATTGAGCAACAGCCAGCGGGTGCGCGGGGTAATTGCGCGGCGCAAGGCATCGGCGGATAGGCGGAAACCATCGGCGGCCTCGGTTGGGACCACCACCGGCACCCCGCCGCAGGCGCGCACAATGTCGAGGTAGCTGGTCCAATACGGGGCGGGGATAATCACTTCGTCGCCGGGGTTCAAGGTGGCAAAGAATGCGTTGAACAAAACCTGCTTGGCCCCAGTTGAAACGATGATCTGATCCAGATCAAAGGACAGGCTGTTATCGCGGTCGAATTTGTCGCGAATGGCGGTGCGCAGGGCAACGGTTCCCTGATTGGCTGGGTATTTGGTGTCCCCTGCAGCCATGGCAGCACGGGCGGCGTCGATCACATGCGGCGGGGTGTCAACGTCGGGTTCGCCGGTGCCCAGGCTAATGACGGGTTCACCACGTCGGCGGGCGTCTTGGGCTTTTTCGGAAATTTGTACAATTAACGAAATTTCGATGCCATCAAGACGGTTGGCGCGGCGGAAAGCTGATGGCGAAAGGTCGGCGGAAAGGGGAGCGGTCATGATCTTTTCTCGGCCCGTGCAATGGTCCGCAGGGGGTGCGAGCCCCAGCGATGGAATGACCAGCCTATGGTGGGAAAATGTGGCCAGCGCTGCAAACAACAATCCTGTCATAGGTCATTACCCCACGGAATACCCCCCAAGGGAATCCCGGTTTGATCTATGGTCTGGCCCTGCTTATCGATAACCGCTATTAT
>CEGD01000118.1_pt1 | contig 35814 bp, 49 predicted proteins | sample 306751 | NCBI WGS metagenome assembly CEGD01 (sample SAMEA2755657, study PRJEB7226) | microbial mat metagenome | biome: microbial mat; feature: hypersaline; material: grass silage | place: USA | collected 2014-02-19 | depth 0 m
CAATTTTTGCCAAAAATTTCGAACGTCTGGAAAAGGTCATCCCTTCGATCGGGACGATAAACGAGACTCTAAAGCTGAAATCCAGTGGTTTTATGGACTTGTCCATCGAGGTCTTGGAACGCTTCAAAAACGACTATCTGGGCGTTTATCAGGTGGTCTACCCAGAGCCGGGAAAAGTTGTTCCGAAGTACAAAACGGAACAAAACGAGTTTCTGGGCCAATGGCTGGACAACCTGGCCGAACAGGGCTTCAAGCGCGACATGTTCAGCGAACTAGAATCCGCTGAAGGTGCGGCATGATCCGTTTTTATGTTTACTCTGACCAGATCGCGGCAGGTCCCGGCTTTCAAAGCTGGCACAACGACCTTGGATCCGCGATCTCGGCCGGAAAAACTCTGAGCAAGGAACACCGTGACGCCTTCGTCATGGTTTCCGGCGAGAAATCACCCCGCCGCGGCCTGACACAATCCGCAGGCCCAGTTATCGACTTTCTGAATGGGAAAGGCGTCGAGCGCGGCACACAGCGTACCTACTAACCGCCTGACGAGGCCCGTGGCAGGGCCGAAACCAACTGTTGAGCGCCACTCAATGGTTGGTCGCGGTAGCCAATTGACTACCAACTGCAATATGGGGAAAATCATGACAATCGACACGCTCGGTTACACGAAGCATCTTGAAGGGGCCGGAATTGACCGCCCAACAGCAGAAGCACAGGCAGAGGCCATGAGCAGATTCGTCGTTCCGCAGCTCGCCACAAAGGCCGATCTCGACAAGCTCGAAACAAGCCTGACCTTGCGCGTTCTGGGGATAGGCGCGGCGCTCAATGGCGTCTTATTCGCCCTTCTCAAATTCACGGCCTGATCCGGGCCAAACCCTTCCCATAGTGACCAACGGGCCGCCTTTGAGCGGCCTTTTTCAATCCGCCTGATGAGCCTTTGAGACAAGGCGAAACCGGACCGCACCAGCGGTGCCGGTCGCGGACGATTCCGCAAGACTGCAACATGGAGAAAATCATATGACAGTATTACGTTTCCCGCTGCCATTGGTGTGCAAGCTATTCGAACACGCCAAAGCAGCCCCCGGACACAAGCTGACAATCGGCGAGCGGCTGGAAATCTATGGAGAGCCGAAAGGATGGGCCGTGCAACCCGACGAGGAAAAGCACGGCAAGCCCGGACTTTGGCTGGTCAAGGACGAAGGCATCTATCTAATGTCGAACGGATCGCCCGGACTACCGCGCGAAGGTGCGAAAACGGACGAACGCGGACACACCCCGCAAGAGATGTGCTATGCCGAAGGTTTCGACCCGAACAAGGAAGACCCGGGCGATGTCTGGGACAAGGCAACGGAAGCCGTCGGAGGCGACGATTTTGTCGATCTCCTTCCCGCTGAAATCGTCGAACAGGCGATCAAGCTCGGCGGCGACGTTATGGCCCTGCGTGTGACCGAAGATTCTTTCGAACTTCTGACAATACGGGGGTGATAAAGTGGTCCGGTTTCAAAGTGTGGGCCCCGAAAACATCGAGGCCATTCACCGACACCTGCGCAATGGTGGGCGGGTAATGGTCGCCGGCGGCTGGAAACCTTTGCTCCTGAACCACCCCGCCCAGATTTCGGCGGATGGACAGGGGTATAGGGTTCCGGCCGGTCCACGGTCGAAATCGACCGTCTATGCCTTCAACCATCAGGTCGTGTGGTATTGACGAAAAAGGGCTGGGATTGCCCTCCCAGCCCTTCTCCTGCCGCACAAGCGGCCCTGCAACATGTAAGTGATGATCTTATAGCGTCATGATTTCATGTGCAATGCTGTTTTGTGTAGAATATCATTAACGCTTATGATATTATCTCATTATTCACTTTAACAACGAGGGAAAATATGACAGACAAGACAACAGAAAACGATATGTTCGGCTTCAGAACGCCGCCAAAAGTCAATGACGATGGCGTTTCTGTCGCAGGATGTACCCACATCTACGCGCCAAAGGGACAAGCTGGGGAGTATGCGCCCCTTGCTTGCAACCCTTATCGCGGTTGCGCCCACAAGTGCGCTTACTGCTACGTCCCACGGATCACCAGACAGGACCGCAAAGAGTTCAACGCCAAGGCAATTGTCCGCGGTGGCTTCATCGACAAGCTTCGTCGGGATGCGGCTCGCTACAAAGTAGCGGGGATCACCGAACAGGTGATGCTTTCCTTCACCAGTGACCCGTACCATCCGGGCGATAACAGCGTCACACGCCAAAGCCTGCAAATCCTGCGGGATAACGGCTTGGCATTCTGCACGTTGACCAAAGGCGGAACACGGGCATTGCGAGACATCGACCTGTTTCGACCGGATCGCGATGCCTTCGCTTCGACCTTGACCAGCCTAGACGATCATTTTTCCAAGAAATGGGAAAGCGGCGCAGCACTACCAGGTGATCGTCTCGAAGCTCTGAAGCGCTTCCATGAGGCCGGAATCTATACATGGGTCAGCCTTGAACCGACCATCGACGTTGAAAGCAGCCTCGCGATTGTCGAAGCGACCCATGAATTCGTCGATCTCTACAAGGTCGGTCGGGTGAACTACATCGACATCACCAAAACAACCGATTGGGAGTCGTACACCCACCGGATGATCGACCTCCTGCAGCGTCTCGGCAAGGCGCATTACATAAAACGGGATTTACAACCGTTTTTGCCGGAAGGCTATCACAATCCGCTGCGCGTTCCACAGCATCACTAACCCCGCCTGACGAGTCTCCCTGACCGGAGACGAAACCAGCCGACCGGGCTTTCCGGTCTGTTGGTCGCGGAAGTCACCAACCGCATTTTTTTATGCAACATGGAGTAACCTTTTTATGGATACATTAAGCAGCAATGAAGCGGGCATTCAGGCCCGTAGTGGGGATTCGTCTGCCTATAGCGATTTGAAATCCTCATCGCCTTCGATTTCTGATTCACCTCAGAAGAAACAGCCCAAGAAGCGCAAGCGCAAGCTTCTGGCCGCCGATCTATTCTGTGGCGCTGGGGGATTTTCTACAGCCTTGATGCGCTCTCTATCCGAAGATGAAAACATCGACATCGATCTGGTCTGCGTGAACCACTGGCCTGTCGCAATCGAAACCCACACCAAGAACCACCCAGACGCCCGCCACATCTGCGCCGATCTGGAAGGGGCTCGGCCCGAAGAACTGGTGCCGGAAGGGAAACTCGACATCCTTCTCGCAAGCCCGACTTGCACCTATCACAGCAGAGCCAGAGGTGGGAAGCCAACAACCGACCAGCAACGCATGGATCCGTGGATTGTCACCAAGTGGTGCACGATCCTGCGAACCAAAATCCTGATTGTTGAAAACGTCCCTGAGTTCGTCGAGTGGGGGCCGATCAACATGAAGACAGGCCGCCCGATGAAATCCCGCAAGGGCGAATATTTCCAAGCATGGGTTAAAGCCCTCAAAGCAATCGGGTTCAATCACATCGAATGGCGCACAGTCTGCGCGGCTGATTACGGCGATGCCACGACCCGCAACCGCTTTTTCATGATTGCACGGTCTGACGGCAAACGAATCAAGTTCCCGACACCAACCCACGCACCCGCTGACCGAAGCCATATGCTCGGCCTCAAACCGTGGCGCGTGGCCCGCGAGATCATCGACTGGTCACTGGACGGGACAAGCATTTTCGACAGACCGCGCCCCCTTTCACCAAACACGATCCGCCGTATCGCGGCAGGTGCAGTCAAGTTCAAGTGGCCTGATCCGTTCATGGTTGTTCTACGCAACCACTGCGATGCGCTCTCCGTGGACACGCCGATCCCGACCGTCACGGCAAGCGGAACGCATATCGGTCTGGCCCAGCCGGAAGCGCGGCCCTTCACATTCAGCAACGCAAGCGGTGGCGCTCCCCGTGATGTGAATGATCCGATTCCATCTTTCACCACGACAAGTCGGGGCATTGGTCTGGCAGAGCCAGTTGTTATGCAGACGGACCAGACCGGATCAAAGGGTGTGATCCGCTCCGCTGACGAACCACTGCAAACCATCGTTACCAAGCGAAACGCGGCCCTTGCTCAAGCGACCATTGAACTAACCGACGATGACGGGCGACTTCAAAAGGCAGCAAGCCAAGGTCGCCTGATCTCCATCGACGGAGTTCTGCACGTTCTCGATATCAGATTCCGCATGCTCAAGAACCACGAACTGGCAGCCGCCATGTCGTTCTCTGGAAAGGATTACGAATATGAGTTCGCGGGCAACCAAACTCAAATTACGAAGCAGATCGGAAATGCGGTCCCCGTGCGAACGGCCCGCGCCCTGATCCGATCGCAAATCATCCAGTAACCGCCTGATGAGGCCCCGTGTGGTGCGGGGCCGAAACCTCTGCCTTTGGGCAGTGGTCGCGGGTTCACCACCGCAGACTGAAAGCAACATGGAGAAATGAAATGTCATTTACACAATTGGGCTTTGACCTGCCCACAGATACAGAACTGAAAGAGCAAAAACGCCTTTCAGCCCTGCCAGACACCGAAGAAGAAATGATCGAACGTGTGCGCGAACTGCTCGAACAATACCACCACATTATGCTCGAAGCTTCCGACCTCGATGCAAAAGAACCAGTTCTTCAAAAGATCGACGATATATCGACAAAGATGAACGGCGGAATTCGATTCGGTATCGCGGCACCGGGCGGCGCTTATGAACGACTTCGTGAAGCTCTTGCGGCTGAGGATGGGAAAGAACCCATGCACGGACAGCCAGGTCGCTTCATTCTTGAAACAGAAGGATGTCGCTGCCTTATATCGACAGAGGGGCTGTTCGGAGTAATCGCTAGCGGGTTTTCGTGTCACGCAGTTGACTACGATCAACCTTTTATTTCTGAAACCGGATACCGTTATTTCAGCGGCTGGACCACACAAATTAAACCCGGCACCTTCGCGGACCGCGTTCGTCGCGAAGTCGAGGCATACCAAGCCACGCAAAAGCTTGTTCACATCGGCGTTTCGAGAAAACCGGACACCGACGATCCCGCTTGGCAAGCCGGCGGATGGCTCCACAAAGCTGCCAAAACAGGCCTCTCTATCGGATTGGGGGGCTGATCATGGACGGTGGAAACTTGGTTCTCAGCCTCCCTCTTTCATCGCTCTTGGATGAGTACGACAAGAAGGTCGAAAACATAGACCAAGAGATCGAGGCCTACGAGAACGCTATTTCAGCTCTCAAATTCGCCAGCTCGGTGCGCGGCAGCTATGGCAACAACGCGGTTGGCTATGTCAGCGTGCCAAGAAAGGACGAACTGCTGCGGTGCCTGCGGATTTCCGCATGGCGCTACCTTTACCAAGACCGCAACATGTCTGTCCTTATGACGGCTGCAGAACGCGTCAAATTCGAACGCGACTTGGAAAACCCGCCAGAATTCACCCTTGAAACCATCAAGGCTACCTTCGGCGACCGACTCCTGAACCCGCGCCAAGTACTGTTGCGCGGCCTGGCGGAAGCGTTCTGCTCACTTGATGACGCCTACAAGAGCCACAGCAAGGTAAAGATCGGCGTCAAAGGACTGCCAAAGCGCGTAATCCTGTCAAATTGGGACAGTTGGGGAAGCTATGGGCGTGATCGTGCGGTCGATCTCATCAACGCACTGCGCCTTGTCCAAGGTAAAGGGCGCATCGACTTCACAGACCTGAAGTGGAATGTCAATGGGTGCTCAGAGAATAATCGAATTCGCGATTACAGCAAGACCAAGGAAAACCCCGAAGGTGTACCGCATGTGAAGCTTGAAGGCCTGTCTTTCCGGTCTTTCCAGAACGGCAACCTGCACATCATGTTCGACAAGGACAACTTGACGGACATCAACCGCGCGCTTGCTGAATATTACGGTGAAGTCCTTCCTGATGTAGAAGACGATTCCGACGAACCACCCATTCTACGCGGCACGGCTGTTGCAAAAGACCTGCAATTCTACCCGTCACCGAAAGAGACGGTATGGAAACTCGTAAACGACATTCATTTCAAGGACGAGAAAATCCTTGAACCGTCCTGCGGTGACGGCCGGATCATGGATGTTGTTAGGGAGGTATGTGAGGCTGACGGAATTTCCTGCCAGATGTTCGGCTACGAAGTCCACCCCGGACGCGCTGAACAGGCCAGAGCAAAAGGTCATGCGGTTGTTACCGCCAACTTTCTGGAAATACCGCCATGCCCTGAGTTCGACTTGGTGCTGATGAACCCGCCTTTCTACGGCCAACACTACCTCAAGCACATCAACCACGCGATCAAGTTCCTGAAGCCCGGCGGTCGTCTCCGGTCGATCCTGCCAGCGACGGCTTGGTACGACCACGGCCTGCTGCCCAAGCAAGAGCTGCGCAGTTGGGAAAGCGTCTGGTTCGATCTTCCGGTTGGGAGCTTCGCAGAATGCGGGACAAACGTGCCAACGGGAATCTGGCGATACATCAAGCCAAGTGATTGAGGCAAGTCATGCAGTTGAACATACTTAACGAGCTAGAGGAAACCACCGCGCCCCGCAAGGGGCCTGACCTCGACAGCTACGACACATTCATCGTGGCGTTCTCAGGCGGCAAAGATTCGATTGCCTGCGTCCTCCACCTGATCGAGCAAGGTGTCGATTGCTCAAAAATAGAGCTATGGCACCATGATGTGGACGGTCGGGAAGGGTCAAATCTCATGGATTGGCCCGTCACCGAAGACTACTGCCGACAGTTCGCCAAGGCGTTCAACCTGCCGATCTATTTCTCATGGAAAGAAGGCGGGTTCGAACGCGAAATGAACCGACAGGAAGCCCCCACGGCTCCGACCTGGTTCGAAACACCGGACGGTCTACGATCCAGTGGTGGGAAGGGGAAGCCCGGAACACGTAGGAAGTTCCCGCAAGTATCCGCCAACCTATCGGTGCGCTGGTGTTCGGCCTATCTCAAAATAGACGTTGGATCCTCTGCCATCCGCAACCAGACCCGCTTCAAAGAGGCGCGCACCCTATTCCTGTCCGACGAACGGGCGCAGGAATCCACGGCGAGGGCCAAGTACCTGACTTTCGAACCACACCGGACCCATGGGGGCGGCCGACATGTCGATCACTGGCGACCCGTCCATGGTTGGGATGAAACGAAGGTGTGGGAGATCATAGAGCGCCACAAGGTCAACCCGCACCCCGCCTACCGCCTCGGCTGGGGACGCCTCAGTTGTGCGGCTTGCATCTTCGGCGGTGCGGACCAGTGGGCAAGCCACAAAGCGGCCTTACCGGAGGCCTTCGGGCAGATCAAAACCTATGAGGCCGATTTCGGGGTGACGATCCACCGGACGGAAACCGTCGAAGAACGGGCCGGCAAAGGTAAGCCCTACGATATGGAGTCTGATGCACTGGCTCTGGCCCGATCAGATCGGTTCTATGAGCCAATGTTCGTTGATGAATGGGTACTGCCCAAAGGAGCTTTTGGAGAGAATGCAGGCCCAAGTTGACATGGACGACACACCGAAACCGGATGTATAATCCGGTCGTCTGGGGGTGGTGCCCCGGACCTGACGAGTTAACTTGTCAGCCATGTTGCAGTGACCCCCGGCGATTCGTCGTCGGGGGTTTCTCTTACTGCCCTTCAATGACCAAACCGATATATCTCATCGCGGCCCCAGTTTTGCCCTTGGCCTGCCAACGCTTCAACGGCTTGCAGTTCATCCGCTTGCACATACCTGCAATCGCCAGATCGATGATGGCGTCCTGATTCCGGTTCGCCCCCACGATCCCCGATTTCAGTCCGGCGATCACCTGCAAAGCTTTGGGCATACCTCCCATTTTCAGATTGAGACTTGAACCTTCAGTCAAGAGAATGCCGATTTTCTCGCCCGGGGCCACCTTCCGGCGGTCAGCGACAATCAAGGCCTGTTCCCATGGACTGCCGTATGCATCCAAGTCGAAAATATTGAAATGATCCAAATTTATGGCGCGCAGAACACGGCGATTATCGCAGACAAAAGCAGTGCGCTCGTCCCGATAGAACACCAAATCACAGCCCACATATCCCGCCGCCTGATGCCAGATACGGCGGTACATCGCTCCATCGCCGGCGAAAGCATCGACTACATGGCAATCATCCGCCCCGATCGCATTTAGCACGTTTTCCCTCAGCTCGGCCTTTGCTTTTGCCGCATGCGCCGCGTTGTTTGTTTTTTTATTGCTATTTTTTAGGCTTTGACTAAAACTACGCTTACCTTTTGTCATTTTCTTGTCTTATTAGTTAGAGGTTTATTGTGAGGACTTGTTCTATTTGCGGTGAAACAAAATAAGACAAACAATTTTATTCCACCCGTTCAAGATGCAAATCTTGCATCAGCATCTTGAACAAAAATAAATATCAAGAAGATAAGAAATTTAGAGAAAAAAAGAAAAAGGCAGCGTCTGAATATCACGAAGCTAATATCGATCGCATAAAGCAACGACGTAAAAAATTTTATTGTGAGAATGCAGATAGAATAAAAGAAGAAAGGAAAAAAGCTTATTGGGATAATCCAGAACCTCAACGTGTGATAGCTGCCAAATGGCGTCAAAAAAATAAAAACAAAGTTCGTGGATACAACGCTTCTAGAAAAAAGACCGTTGCTCTGCACACACCTCCTTGGTCTGACAGAAAAAAAACTTTGCAAGTTTATGAAGACTGTCCTGATGACATGACAGTTGATCACATCATTCCAATAAAAGGTATCACACCTGACGGTCATCAAGTTTGCGGGCTTCATGTCCACTGGAACCTTAGATACCTCTCTCTAAGTGAGAATTGTTCTAGACGAAACATTATATCTGATGATGACGGCATTCTGGCTCATGTTTGATAGCGATAAAACATGCCGTAAATTTGCCATCGTCAAATGCTCGCCACCGTTCCGAGATCGACCTCTACTTCGGGAATGTCGGCCATCACCTTCTTCAAGCGGTCAAGCATTTGATGCTGGACACGCAGCGGACAGCGGATGGACACCCATGCCCGATCATCCACAACCGATGTATCGACCTCGGCCACATCCAGCGTGTCTTCTTCCAGATCGCCGAGAATCGAGTCGACTTCATCGTCGGAAAAACCAACCGCCAGAAAGTCGAGCGAGTCGATCTCGCGCAGAATTTCGGCAACACGGTCTTCGTCAGCGGTGGACAGATCGCCATGCCTGTTGTCCGCCAACATGTAAGCGTCTGCGGTTGCCTGATCGGTGTTCCAGACAACGGCGTCGATTTCCTTGAGGCCTGCTTTCTTCGCGGCCTCCCAGATGCCATGCCCAGCGATCAGCATGGAGTTGGCCTTGCGGATAAGGACGGGCTTGGTCTGTCCGAACTTCTTAAGGCTGGCGATCAGCCGTTCGATCTGTTCTTGAGGATGGTTACGGGGGTTACGGGGGTTGGCGACAATCTGGTCGATTCCAAGAGTCACCTTTTCAAGCGATTGCTTCGTCATTCCATTCTCCGAAACGCTTAAATGCGTTCTTCTCATTATATGTTATTGGACGATGTCATTCTGTGTGACATTCCGCCGCACCTGCTTTGAGGTATCCGAAAGACGCTTTTTTTAGAGCCGACGTCTTTCGGCTTATCGGAACCCTCCCTTGGCTCCCAGCAAGAGTTCGGAGGTTTAGCAAAAGCCGTTCCCCGTTATTGTTGTTTACCTCACCTCGCGACAGGCGAAATAACCTTTACGTATTTGTGCGTATTTGTGTGTCCGATATGTTGCTTTCTGTGGACAAAACATAATGAGTTTTGCTAATATATATTACAGTTCTATTTGAAGAATCTCTATATTTGAAAGCAAGTAACATGGTACAAAAATTTAATCCGAATAGGCCCGGTACACTCGAACATGCGCTGCGCCACGCGATGAACAACCTTGGAGCAAAGACCGTCGCAAAAATCGTCGAATGCTCGGAATCTCAGCTCTACAAGTCCACGCAAGCCAATCCTTCCCGCGCCATACCAGATTTGACGTGGTATCAGGTGACGAAAATTGTGACGATGTTGAAAAACCAACGAACAGGCAGAAGATACATGCAATCTCCCGATAAGACGGAATACTTCTCGGACGTTCTGCGCGGCCTTGGGCGCACCAAGACGATCCCGTCCACGGACATTCACAATTGCATGACACGCGCAACGAGGGATGCCGGCGAGCTGGCGGCCACACTGATTGAAATTACGGATGAACAAACGAAGCGCGGCAATCATGCCCTGACATTGGACGACCTGGCTAGATGCACGGCTAAAGGTCGTCAGGCCATGGCGTCGATCTCAAAAGTGATAAACGTCTGCGATTATCATGCGAAGTCTGACGATGGTGCCGCCGTCGTTGTCGAGGTTGACGACGGCACGAAAAATTAATCTACCTTGGTCCGTCTGTAGAGGCGAACGAACTCTTCGCTGGCATAGTAGCTGCGCAACTGGTTCAAACCGATCACAAGGGCTGTAAACTGATCGCAAGCCCGCTGCGTCTCTGTTGCGGTGTTGACATAAAACGGCATTTCACTGTTGACGGCAACCCGCATCACTTCGCTGCTCGGCCTATAACCAAGCTTCAAAGCGATCGCATCAGACCTTTTCAGTCTATTGGCTGATTCACGGAAAATCCGATTTCTGATCTCATCGCGTTCTTCACGTTCCGCATCGCAAACGAAAGCGTCAGACAGATTTTTTTCCTTTGTGTCGTCCATCAGAGAAGCCAGCATCGACTCTGGGCTTTTCGGTGCACCAGCCATTCGTGAAAAGCTGTAGAAGAAGTCCGAAAACCGCGCCCCCGCCATGTAGAGACTTCGCGAAATGCCCCAGATACCGAAAACCTCGCCACGAGCTGCCAAGACCCCCAAAGGCGTCCCGCACAAGTCAGGGTTTCCACCGCCTGCAAGCATGATCCTTTTGACCTGGCTCTCTGTCGTTCCAAGGTCCCAGCTCTTGCCGCCCGGCATTGGCATGTTTGCCGCGTCGATAAGAACCGCCGGCAGGACACCGATACGTGAGGCCACCCGGATCAGCAATTCCAGCTTGCTCCGACGATTGCGTCCGGTTTTCCCCCGCAGAATATTACGTATCGCATCCTTGGTGGTGCCCATTTCGATCTCAAGCTGTGAAATAGTGATCCCCATTTCTTCGATCTTGGGTAGGACCATTTCTGAAATCGGTGTTGTTGCTTCTGGCTTCCTGCCGCGTTTTTTAGCCATTCGTCAGATACCTTTTTCCATGAAAGAACCCAGTGCAGCCCCCAAAGGCTTGGGTCCGCCATCCTGCTTCTCTGCAATATTCATTTTCGCATCAGACAGAATCGGGTCGATGTTCTGTTGCTGTTTGCCTGTCGTGTCGTCCAGATGATCGACATGCTCCCCCTCAATATCGCCTGATTTTTCTTCTTCTGCTTTCAACCGCGCTATTTTCTCACTGGTCTTTTTGAAAAACGCTTCCTTTTCCTCGTCAGACATATCCTTGATCAAGCGCTTCTTAGGATTCTTCGCCTCAATTTTGCGACGTTCATGTTCCTTTTTATGTTCTTCGGCGATACGTATCGCCTGCTTACGCTGGTTGCTCATTTTCAAACAGGCCTGATAAACCTCGGCTCGTGTCGGCGACCATTTTGACTGCTTGGTGATCTCGTCCACGGCGCACTTACCGATGTCCAAAGGGAATTCTTCGAAGATCGTCTTGATGGCTCTGATGAAGATGTCGGCGTCGTTCACCTCACGCACTGGATATGAGCCAATAAGGATTTTCGCCAACTTGTTCGCCTGTTCCTCTGTGACAGGTGCAAGGGCACGTTTCATTTCGATCACGATTTCGTTGCAATCCCGCAAGGGAATCAGCTTCGTGCGTTCATCAGCCTTGAATGCCTTGTGACCTTCGCTGGTCAATTCTTTCTTGTATCTGTCCGCGGTGGGAGCGCCTTTGCCAATAAGCACTGGCACATAAATTTTTTGAGTTTCGTTCTTCATCAATCAGACTCCATGTCGATAATAGGCCCTAATCCGTCGTCCACGATCCGACCGGATGTCTCGGCATCCAATCGGTCGAAAGCATCGCTCAGGCTCCGTCTTCCGCTCGATCGCCTCTGCGGTGCATTTGCGGGCTGCCTGTTCTTCGTAAATTTGAGGGCGTTGGTTGTCCATGTGCGCCATGCTGCATGCCAATCGGCCATCGTGTTCCCACGGCTTCGGTGATGGTTGATGAAGCTGTCGGCTTCCATCTGCCAGTCGATCTGCATCTTGGCCTGATAGCTCTTGCCCTCGGCTTCCCGCATCCATTGCGTCGGAACTACGAAATCCTCCGGCAACTGGCTCTCGCGCTTTTTCTTCTTCGTGGTTTCTGCTGTGCCGAACATATCGACCTGACGGTCCTCGACTGGCACTGTATCCGCCGCATTCGGTGCAGTTTTCGCCTTGGGCACGATCGGCTTCGGTGCATTTTCCGCGGTCTTTCCAGTATATTTTGGGTTCCCGCCACGCTGTCCGTTGGCTCTGGCAACCGATGCCCTGCGCACCTGTCCTAACAGGTAGGCCGAATAGATCGTCCCGCTGCCGTCGCGCTTGGCGACACCGTTGTCCAGAAGCTCCGCCAGAAGCTTGTGGACTTCCTCGACACTGGCGCCAACCAGACGGGCGATATCTCCCGCGGACGCAGCCTGCCCGCCCCTCACGACCAAATAACCCGGCTTTGAAGATGTGGCGGCTATGCAGGTAAGTCGGATCCAAAGCCCTTGTGCCGCCAACGAACAAAGGTGCAAGTCCGGGTCGTTCCCCCAAGATGCCAAATCCAGCTTCAGGCTTTTTTTTGCTTTTTGTCTCAATTCCGCCCCCTTGACCTAAGAAAAACTCATCTTCGCTATACATTGATTTGTTTTCCTCATTGTCACGGACATGCCGAATTGCCGACCAGCTCAAATTCAGGCTTCTTGTCGAGCTTCCCGATCTCATCGCCGAATACATCCCAGCCAGTGCGGGTTTCACGGCTGTTCATTTCCAAATAAGGCCCGTCTGCGAAAAGCTTGGCTCTGTCGTAGGCCTCGTCCGGTTTACGGGAGTGCTCCCGAACTGGGCTGATGATTGGTTCGCGGATATCCTTGCGCAAACGCTTGGGCGATCCTTTGCGGGCCAGAAGGCAGAATTCCTGATTCTTCCGTGTGGTGTATCCGCCACCCATGAAGACGTCCTTCTCGGTGAAAGAATCGCCGTTGAAGGACTTGTTGAGCTTGAGCCAGGTGAAGCCCATGCCGCTGTATTTGAACCCCCATGCCTTGATCACGCCGAAGGTCTGTTCGAGCATGGGCCCCGTGGTCCAAAGGAACAGCCAGCAGTCTTTCGCCGCCACATCAGCGACGGGCATCGCCTTGATGTCTTTCAGGGTCATGCGCTTGTAGTGCTGCGGACGGCCGAGCAGCCCCTTTTCAGATCGCGTTTTCCACTTCCATGCAGGATCAGCCATAATCAGGCCATAGCGCCCCCATGGGATGTTGTTGAAATCGTCGTATTCGGTCATACCAGAAGCCCCCATTCACGCAATTGGGCTTCTGCCTGATCGGCGCTGCGACAAACCGCATAGGGTACACCTGCAAGAGCGCACCATTCACGAAAGTCTTTCTGATTGTCTTGCAAGCCGCCTGATTTGGATTTCATTTCGATGCATGCGGCACCGCCAGACGACAGGAATATGTAGTCAGGCGTTCCCGGAATAAGGCCGAGCGCTTTCGCAATCGCATAGCGAAGCTGCGCCCGTCGCATCAGTTTTGGATTGCTGCTTCCAGCAACTTCATTAGGCACGTGGCTCCATACAGCTTTCAGGCTGCCTTCCAAGGTCCACGCCCGAAGACGGTTGGCAAATTCGACTGAAATTTGATCTTCCGGCCCAAGCTCTACATTTTTGGATAGCTTGGGCGGGGTCATCAATTTAATGAGGAATGAAATTGACATTGTACTCTATTTGTTTTTCTCATTGACTATGACACGGAAATTTCCATTTCCAGAGCGGCGGCCCACTTAAACAGGTTTTCAACAGACGGCATTGTTCTGCCATCCTCCCAGCCTGTCACGGCCTGACGACTGACGCCGACTTTTGCAGCAACTTCGTTCTGGCTCTTACCCTTCAACATTCGCTGACGTGCAAGCTGCCTGACCACGTTGAGCATCATCGAACCAGCGCCGATACGCTTTTTTTCGACCATCTGTGTATCTCCTTGTTGAGTTGCCCTTGAGGTGGCGGTTAGGACATCCCAACCGCTTTTTTATACAGGTCGAGGATTTCTTCCAGTTCCTCGCGATCATGGTCTTCCATTTTCCGAAGTCGAACGATCTGACGCATGATTTTGACGTCAAACCCGGTCCCTTTTGCTTCCGCATAGACGTCTTTGATGTCTGCTTGTAACGCAGCCTTTTTTTCTTCAAGACGTTCGATGCGTTCGATAAAGGAACGTAAGTGATCCGCTGCAATTCCACCGACTTCTGCCATTGTTTTTCCCTTTCAAAATGCTGTCGATTAACGGTTAAAAATCTTATTCAAGGCTCGCTTGATCGGAGATTTAGGGTTCTCCTGATTGAGCTTTGCCAAGGTGAGCTGACGGGCCTCGGCATAGAGGTCTGACCGTCTCTTCTTCGATGTATTGGCTTTGTGCAAGCCTGACTGGATTCGATTGATTTCAGCTTCGTATTCACTGAGAACGTGATGCGTCATGTTCAAACTCCATGTCCTTGTGCAATCACACCTTGCCTTTCTGGGCAAAAAAAAGGACGCGCCGCCGTTAAGCGGTCACGCCCTCATGCTGTACGAGTTCGCGGTAGACTTGGCCGGACGGCAAGTCGATGAAATCACGCAGAGTGACCACACGTGTCACTTCCCCTTTTTCGAAGAGGTCTTTGGACACTTCCATGATCTTCTTGTGATTGCGCGATGGGATGTCGCCCTTCGTATGCCACAAGGCGATAGTTGACTGGTGCGAACCAATGGCAGAACCAAGTTTGTGCTGCGCCCCAAAAACTTTGATGATTTCGGCGACTGCCTTTGTCCGTTTCTGCATCAGCTCATCGATTTGGCTGTTCTTGCTCATATTCATATGCCCTTGGTTTTCCTAGGTGTGTGAACACTATATGTAGTTTTTTCATTTTATGCAATTGGTTTTTCTCATTTGCTCTTGATTATGAGGTAATGTAATGTCCATCTATGAACAGTCATTGTGCCAAAGGCGCTGGAAGGATATGTCAAAAACTATTGGTTCACGCATTAAAGAGGCTCGGGAGGCCCTTCGAATCAGCCAGGCCGCCCTTGCCAAACACATCAACGTCGATCAATCGACCGTCGCGTTATGGGAGACGGATAGAACCGGACCCAGACGAGCTAAAATGGAAAAACTTGCCGAAGCGCTTTTTGTAACTCCTGAGTTCCTACAGTTTGGCGAAAAGAAAACAGGGGAGCCAAACGGCGACATCCCCGTTGTCGGATACGCAAGAGGCGACGGCTCCGTGTCGCTGGTCAAGAAAAAAACCATGCGCTACTTTCCTGCACCGCCAGATGACGGCAATGATCATCCACGAGCTTCGGAATGCATCATGGTTGATGGCGATGGTCTTTGGCCCTATTACCGTGACGGCGACGTGATCTTCATTTCCGCCCCACGCAAGATGCAATCAATGATCGGTGTGGATGCCGTCTTGAAAGCCCGAGACGACACGATGTTGATAGGGACGATCGCCAGCATCAAAAAGCGATCTTTCTGTTCCGTCACACGCCTAAACGGTCCTGCGATCCCGGAAATCGACATCGAAACTGCACAAGCAATCCTCTGGGTTCGAAAGGCTCTCACCAAGAACTAAAAAAAACAAAGAGGCCAAGAGTTCAACTTTCTTCTTGCTTGCTGTAATGAGTTTTACTAATATATTTACACCTGCAACACGGAAGAAACTCATATGACATTTGAAACCAGATACAGATTCCCCGTCTCACATGACGTTACAGGCGATGCCGAAACCGAGCAGATTTGGGCGGCAGACGCCGACGACGCTTTCAAGATCGCAGTTGCATTTTGTGCCACGCCATTCAAAGGGCACCAAAAGCCACTTGATTCAACCCGCATAGAAGTCAGCGATTGGGACCTGGCGCAGGTCGGCCGAAACGCCTACTTGTCCCGTCGAGAATTCGATTGTGTTTGCCCACAGCAATTAGATTCATTCATTGCCAAGCATATCGCCGATGCGAAAAACGCATTGCAGCGGTACCGCAAGGAAGGCAGCAAATGGGACTTGATGCAATTCCAGTGGTCAAACGCCGCCAAACGTGTCCTCAAGCGCAAGCGCGAGACTGCACGGAGGGCCGCATAATGCTGGAACCAAACTTCGCGGCCATCAACACGCTGGCAATGATCGCCTATGGCGTACTGCTTTTCGCGTTCTGTGTTGTGGACCTCTATGAAAACAGAGGAAATACAGGGGCCAAGGCCGTTGTTATGGCCTTCGGTGCCATCTTCATCATCTATGCCGCCTGCTACATCGTCATGCGCGTTGTCGGAATCATTGATTACTTTCTGGAAGGTCTTCTCTGATGGCTGAACTTCCAGATCGTGACGACGATATCATCCAGATTCGCTGTTCGGCGCTCACGTCATACGGCGACTGCCCACGCCGCGCAATTATCAGCATCATCCGAAAGCTGATCATTGAAGCGGGATACGACCTCAGACAGTCGGTCCAAGCCATTGCTGCAGGTGTTGGTACGTCTGTGCATGAAGGCGCGGCCCACATGTTGATCTACAAGCTCCATTCAGGATTAGTCGGCGATCGCACCGAAGCCGAGCAATGCGCCCTCGAAGAACTGTCCCGGATCATCGAAAACGGCGTCGGTTGGGATCCGACCACAAAAAACGCCAACATCGCCGAACAGCAAGTCGTGCGAATGACCCGCCAGTATCACCGCGAAATCGCCCCAACCGTAGAGCCAGAATCCGTTGAGGAACGGCTTGAAGCCGACGCCGGAGACGGTTTCGTGCTGACAGGCCAATCCGACCTCTTGGCACGGGATGTGAAGCGCGAGCTGAGCGACTTGAAAACGGGCCTTGCGAACCGCACGCACGCACCGCAGCTTGGCGGCTATGCAATGTTGAACGCTTCGCACGGTCGCCAGATCGAAAGAGCCAAGACGGTCTTTCTCAAGCGTGTCCGCCCGGATAAGGAGCAACCGCCACCCGTCATCAAAAAGTACGAGCTGGATGAGATCGTCCCCGTTGCCCGCCACCGAATCGATCGCATCAAACGCGAAGTCACCGAGTTCAAGCGCCGCCTGAATGAAGGAGGCTGCGATCCTCGATGGGCTTTCGACACAAACTGCATGTCCATGCTCTGCACCGACAAATACTGCCCCGCTTGGGGATCGAATTTTTGCGATGAGTGGAAGTTGAAAGAAAGAATTGAAGAATGAAGAAGATTCAATTGACGCAAGGATATGAAACCATCGTTGACGATGATGACTATCAATTTTTGTCTAAATTTTCTTGGTCTGTTGACAAAACTAATCTGGATAGACCTTACGCCTCACGTTGCATAAATAAAAAAACAGTAAGAATGCATCGAGTGATAATGAATGCGCCGCCAGGTTTAGATGTTGATCATAAAAATGGCAATACGCTTGATAATAGGCGTTCAAATTTACGTATTGCCACTAGAAGCCAAAACAACGCAAATCAACACAAAGCAAAAGGAGGTACGTCAAAATATAAAGGCGTTTCTCTTTGTAAAGAAACTGGCAAGTGGAGAGCTTTTATTGGTGTCGAAATGAAAACCGTACATATAGGTCGTTTCGAATCAGAAAAAGATGCCGCTATTGCCTACAATAAAGTGGCACAAGAATGGTTTGGTGAATTTGCCAAACTTAATGCGTTTTAATCGTTAATGAACAGGAGTTTTACCAATGAGCAATAACGCGCCTGCACTGCAGGAACCTAAACAACGTCGCAGTGTCGTAGACCTGTTGCGCGACCCCAAGACTGTCGCCGGCATGGAAGCTGTCGCGACACAATATCTGACCCCAGACCGCATGGCGAAAATAGTTGTCAACGCCATTCATCGGACACCAAAGCTCAAAGACTGCAATCCTCAGTCTCTTCTCGGTGCCGTGATGATGTCGTGCAGCCTCGGCCTTGAGCCAAACACTCCCATGGGGCAAGCCTATCTCATCCCGTTCGACAAGCGCGGCAAAGACCCAAAAACTGGGCAATGGGGGGTGATCGGCACCGATGTGAACTTCATAATCGGATACAAGGGCTATATCGCTCTTGCCAAGCGCAACCCGAAGCTGGTCAAGCTGTACGCTTCGACTGTCCATGAAAACGATCTTTTCGAATACATGGAAGGTTCCGAGTCGTTCCTGAAATTCCAGCCCGCCATGCGCGGCCGTGGCGAACCCATCGGCGCATTCTGCTTCACCAAGGAGCGTGGAGAATTCGGTGACATCGATGCGGCAACCGTGTTGCCCATGGATGAACTCGAAAAAATCCGTTCTTGCTCGGAAACCTACAACTTCCTGAGCAATAGTGTCGAAAGCGCCAAGAACGACTATCAGCTCAAAAAGGCGCAGGAAAAGCTGGCAGACACGCCTTGGGTGAAATGGTTCGGTGAAATGGCTGCCAAGTCTGCAATTCGTCGCCACGTCAAACAACTCGACCTTACCGCCCACCTGGCCGCGGCGGTCGCCATCGACGAATCAGCGGAAACCGGACGCATGGACATGGGTAAGCTGGTTGATGCGGACTACACACGCGCTATTGCACAAGGCGAAACCACGCCTGAGCTGAAAGAACCGGAGCAACCGGAAGAACCGTCCCGTCCCTCTTTGGTCGATAACAGTTCGCAGGAGACGGTCGTGAATACGGCTGATTTCGGTGGCAAGACCCGCGAACAGGAGAAAGTCGCCACTTCAAACGAGACGGCTACTGGTCAGCAGCAGCAGGAAGAACCTGATCCGAAAGAAGCTGAAAAGACCAAAAAGCAGAACTTGGCAGCTTTCGCCAAGGAGTACGACATTAAACTCGATCTGCGCAAAACCATTGCCGATCTGGAAGCCGAGGTTCAGCAGATTCGCGAGGGCACTCACCCTGACCTGCAGCAGTCAGAAGAAGCACAGCACGATCCTGAAACTGGCGAGGTCCAAGAAGGCGATAGCTTCGACTTCGAAAGTTAATCCAGCACCGGACCAAAAAAGAAAGGGTCGCTTTTATCGGCGGCCCTTTTCTTTGATCAAATGTAATGAGTTTTATTAATTTCTTCCTTGCCAATATCTCATAATTGTATTAGTCTTTCTCATTATCGCAACATGGAGAACCATCATGGAACTGGATAAAGCAAAAGAGATTTGCGGCCTTATGGCAAGCATCCACTTTCACACGCTCGCCATCAAGGACGCGGAAGAGTCTGACTTGGAACACCTGCGTGAATTCTCTCTTCAAGAAATGATCGACGCCAAAAACCGTGTCGAAGAAGAGAACAAGGCCCAGCTCAAAAACAAGAGGGCCAATATTCATGTCGTTCCAGACGATCGCTTGATCGCATCCATTCACACATATCTGCACTACCCGCTGTCCAACATGCCGATCATTCATTTCGGCGGAACAGCTCTCGGTGTTGTCCCTCTGCGCGAACCAAGCAACGCATAAACCGCCTGACATTCAAAATAAGGACTGACAATCATGAACTTTTTGATCCGCAACTTCCGTGGCTGTATCGCCGCTGATATCACCGTATCCCGCGTTGCCTTGCTGGCTGGCGACGGCGGTGCGTCCAAAACATCCATCCTGCAAGCTGTCCGCGGTGTGGTGACAGGAACTGAAATCCCCGTCAAAGACACCAAGAAGAAGGACGTCAAAGACCTACTGCACGACGGTGCCAAAAAAGCGTCTGTCGATTGGGAAGGCGAGAACTTCAATGCAGCCATCAAGTGGCAGTCTTCGAAGATCGGCTCCGAATCAGAAGGCAAGCTGCCCTTCGTTTCTGCTTTTGCCGCCGGCATGGAGGACTTCTGCCAATTAGACGTCAAAAGCCGCTCCCTGATTTTGGCTCCGCTGATCGGTGCAAATCCGACGCTGGAAGACCTCACCAAGTTTCTCAAGGGGGCCAACGTCAAAAGCCACGAAAAGATCGCCGAACGTCTCTGGGGTTCAATTGACCAAGACGGCTGGGATGCCGCCCACAAACAGGCTGAAAAGAAACGCGCAGAACTGAAAGGCCAGTGGAAACAGGCCAGCGGCGGCGAAACCTACGGCGCTGAAAAGGCCGAAGATTGGGAGCCAGATGGCTGGTCCCGTGATTTGGACAAAGCGACCTTGGAAACTCTTTCTCAGGCGGTTGAAACCGCTGAGAAGGCACACGAAGCTGCGATCGCGGCGAATGCGGTGGCGAATATCGACCGTGATGATCTGGTCGCCAAAGCAGGACAGGCCGACAGCATCAGTATGGCGCTGACCACCGCACAGAAAGAAATGGACGCCCTTTGCGAACAACACCGTGCGTGGACACTACGCGTCCGCCCCGCTGTTCCAGAAGAGTGTCCTCACTGCCACGGTGCTGTGAACGTGAATGGCGATCGCAGCTTGTCAAAGGCCGAAGGCGATGTCGATCCAGCCACGGCCCGCAAGGCAGCGGAGGCCTTCGACAATGAAGGCGTCGCCATCAAGGAGAAAATGAACAAGCTCGGCGATGAAATCAAAGGCATGCGCGAACGCATGGGGGAAGCCACACGCGCCAAGAACAAGCTTGCTGAATTGACCGAAGTGACGGATGCGGCTGGTTCCATCGAAGACGCACACGCGGCTCTACGGACGGCACAAGAGCGCCTTGCTCTGTTCAAGGCCAAAACCGAATGTGACAAGCTGCACAGTCAGATCGAGATGAACCAGACGTTTGTGGACGCTCTGGCCCCGACTGGCGTTCGCTATGAAGTATTGAAGAAGGCGCTCGAAACCCTGAACGACGGCGTTCTTGCTGATTTGTCGGCGAACTCCGGCTGGCCCAAAGTGCGCGTCACCGAAGAAATGGACGTCCAGTACGACGGTCGTTCCTTCTCCTTGCTCTGCCGCTCCGAACAATCCCGCGCCATGTACGTGATGCAAATCGCGCTTGCCAAACTGGATGGCTCCGATCTGGTTGTCCTAGATGATACCGATGATCTTCCGGTCGAGTCCCGTGGCGGTCTGCTGCAGATGCTGGTCAAATCCGGTCTGAACGCCCTGATCGCCATGATGATCGACAGCCCGTCAAAAGTTCCCGACCTGGCCGCGAAAGGCGTGGGGGCCACATACTGGGTAGCTGGCGGGGAAGCCACTCTCGTTTCAGACCTTAAACAAGCTGCGTAGGGGGGGTGTGATGAAAAACCACGCCCTTATGATTCATCTAGAAAATGCTGCAAAAGGCCATTCTGCTGTGAACGGTGATGATGTTCCAAACATCTTCACCGCCGCTAAAAGTGAACTTGAGCGCCTGTATGAAATTGAAGAATTGGTGCGTTCAGTGTTCGGACCAATGCCTCACAGTGATCAAGAGAATGGCTTCGCTGGGCCTCTATTAACAACAGCCAAAGCTTCGGCCAGACGTCTTGAAAACGGGCGAAAACTTGGTGTCGCAGTTGGTGTATTCGAGGACAAGGAATGTCAAACATGAGAGAGCTTCTTTTCCACGATTACGTACGCCAACGAGTGGCACGTAAGCAATCTACGATGGAACCGCGCAACAACGGGCACCTTTCGATCCATGATTCCACTCTTCACATTTGGGAAGAGGGCGTTGACGAAAATAGCATGCACCGCGATGTTTTACTTCCGCTCGTGCGCAAAATGCGCCGTATGGGCTGGACCGTGCGTCTTGATCCGCGAATCAATGAACACTTCAAAATGCTAAACAAGACACATCGCAGAGGTCGTCATGGCGATCTTGAAGTGAAAATAGGTCTTTGCGGTCGGCACATTGAAATCGAATTTTTTCAGAATGTCGCCAACGTGGAGAATAGAAGCGGCGGCGAGTACGACTTCGATAAATTGGATCGCATGCCTTACCTGTTGCGCCTTCAAACGGTGATGACCATTTCGAAGCTGGCTGAGTTCCTTCACGCCAAGCACGGATACGAGTTAAAGATCAAGAAGCCATACAAGATCACAACCTGCCTCGGCCGCACCGGAATGACCAGCAGGGAATGGATCCAAGCTCACTATGAGAATAGCTGGCATTACAACAAAGAGCTTGGCCGACCTAACGGTGATGATCGTTCGTACAACAACAAAAGCGCTGATAAAGACATCGTGAAACACGGCGCAACGGTCTGGATCAAAGATTATAAGAAGCGCTACTGGCTACGTGGAACCGCCTATTACAACATCAACAATATGTGGTGGGTGATCACTGGCCCGTATTCCATGCGAAATGTGGCGTCATTCAAAATCCACGTAAATCAGCCCGACAATCTTAGAAAACAGGAAGATCAAGGTCATCGTCGCAAAACGCTTGAAGACTTGATGTTGAAGGCCATCAAGTCGATGGACCTCGATCGTGCCGCGTTCCTGCGCAAAAAGCTGTTTGGTGAAAGACCGCTCTATCGGATTTGGAACAAAGAGAAAGCTTTGTGGTATCGCACATGCTCGCAAGGATATTGCGACGATATCGTATCCGCCGGCCTTTATACCCAGCAAGAAGCTGAACGACGCGCAAGCGGGATCAGTGAGCTTGAAATTCGCCCTGCCTGATAACAACCAGTGAAAAGTTGAAGTATTTTTTTGAAAGGACCAGTTATGTCTAAACCATGCCCTTACTCCCGCCCGACCATATTCTCCCCTGTCATGGTTCGCGCGCTTCTTGATAAAAAGAAAGATCAAACGCGCCGCCTGATCACAGCGCCATTGGTGAAGTGGCTGCTCAAAGAAATCTGCGACGATCCGAAAACTCTGATCGAATGCATCACAACAACGGGCGATATCCCGCTTGTGTTGCAAAAAGGCTTTAAGCCCAAAGAACCGCGTTTCCTGTGGGTGAAGGAAAACTTCGGTTATGAAATCCGCAATCTTGGCGGCACCCCACACGAACAGGCTGCTTTTCAGGCATCCAAGCCCAATGCTGCCCGATGCTACGACTGCAACGGCAATGAACAGCCGATGAAGTGGAAACCGTCGATCCACATGCCTCGGCATGTGAACCGTCTGACTCTACCGATCACATACTTCCGAATCGAACGCTTGACCGATATCAGTGACGACGATGCAGTAGCAGAAGGCATTGACTGGTCTGACCCTCGCTTCAATTGGCCTAATGGTCACTCAGGAGGTGGTTTCTTCGATTACCTGAACCCGGATGAAGGCGATTATTCGTTAAACGCAAAAGACAGCTACAAGTCGCTTTGGAAAGCTCTGCACGGCAAGGAAAGCTGGAACGATCAGCAGTATGTCGGCATCTTCCACTTCGACGTCCAGCAAAAGAACATCGACATGGTTCTCCGCGATGGTGGCCTGAAAGCGGGGGCGTGATGTTGGATTTTGACAAAATCAAAGAAGGTATGCACGTCGAACAAACGCCCGAACAAAGATGGGACGGTCAAGTAGGCAAGCAGTTCAAATTCGTTGCAACGATGAGAGTGTGTTCAGCGAAATTCTTTCACACAACGACTCCAGAAACCATCATCCGCACTGAACTATCCCAGTTGATTGAAGGTTACATATACGGTGATCTCAAGGATGAAATAGCTCGTCTCAGAAAACAAGCCGACGCAAAAGAACGGTATTGGGCCAACCAGCATGAACAAGTTCTGGACGAAAACGAGCTTTTAAAAGCGAAGCTCGCAAAGGCCAATGCCGTCATTGATGATTTCTGTGCGATCTATGACGAAAGTGACGGTGTTGCTGGCTGGCACAAGAACGATGAAATCGCATACTGGTCAGAATTAGACTTTCTGCAAAACTCTCTGAAACAGTTCAATGCAGCCTCGCATGATGAAAGCGAGGCGTAATGACAGATAGAACAATAACCCCGAAATTTGAGTTTGTGAGCGGATCCATCATCCTCGATGAAATGTAACTGCTGTGCGTCCCTTATGAGAAGCATGGGGAGGTTCTGTTGTGCTGGTGGGTAGCAAACTGGAATGTGCCTTTCTCAAAAATCAAGCTCCATGACAGAGACTTGCGTTCTGACTTCGAAGCAACCTTGGAAGACGCAACCAAGTTGGGTAACGAGATCGCCGAACGGTTCAATCAGTACCAATCAATGAAGAATGAGCTGACAGAAGCCCGTGAACGCGTCCAAATCTTGGAAGCTGAAATCCGGGTGATGCACAAGCTCAAGGACGCTCTGCAATGACAAAGCCAACCGACGACATGGTGCGCATTCAAGCCGCGCAGCTCTACATGGAGGCCGAAATCAAGCGATTCGAAGCCGCCGTGCTCACCAGGAACAACGCAATGGCAGACGAGGCCAGAGAGCGTGCCCACGCGCACCTCGACCAAATGCTGGACAGCAAGGCCGCCGTCTATGCCGGATTTTTTAAAAGTGGAGGAAGAAAGTGACCCAGCAGAAAGAACGATGGATCGCACACAATCAAAAAGACATTCCTAAGCGGTTGAAGCCTGAGACTTTGGTAAGGGTGGCTTTTGAAAACGGTGCAACGTCAACTCATCCGAGAGAAGCTTTGTGGTGGTTTGGGCTTAATCATTATGGAAGCAATATCATCGGCTATCAGATCGTGGAGCAGGAGAAATGACGCGCAAGGAGATATTACTGGAACTGGCAAAGCGGTGTGAAGAAATTAAGGGGATACCGCCACGCAAACTGGATGCCGACATTTCTGCCGCTTTAAAGTATGTGCCAGAAGAATATCGGCAAGATTGGATCGAGAATTGGGGTGGCGAGTGGCGAGGTAGTGACTTAGGCCGTGTCACACTCATGCATTCCAACGGTGATAAAGGTCCGCATTGGAGGAGCCCGCATTGGTCACGATCACTTGACTCTGTGGCAGTTCTTGAGGCCGAGTTGTTGCCTGATATGTGCAGATAAGTTCTGAATTATCGTGATGACGATGACGAAGATAGTATTGGGATTCATATCTGCTCGCTACGACCAGCAATAAAAGACTTTCCTATCAAATGTCATTTCATTGTCAAAGTTGAAGCCCGCACAGAACCACTTGCCCGCCTCGCAGCGTTGCTCAGAGCCTTGGCTGAAATGGAAAAATAGAATGACACGCAAGGAAAAAATCATCGAAAAGATGGCAAAGGCAGCTCATATCGCATTCCCGCCGCCTTTAAAGTCGATATCTGATTGGGACAACCTCAAAGATGCGGGGAAATCTAACTCCTATCGACGAGGCCGTCTGGAATGTGCGGAAGTGCATTTGTCCGTTTTAACAGTCGCAGACCTCGCCGCATTAGCGGCAGAACACGGTTACAAAGTCGTGCCTGATGAACCAAATGCGACGACCATTAAAATATGCCCGTCATGTAAGAAAGGCCTTTTTAAAGTGCATTCATGCACGCCAGATGGGATCATGCAAATTTCTTGCGACAATAGCGCGTGCAATTATGTCCGCGACTTAAGCGAAGACGAATTCAATGAAGTAATGACAAGCGCCATTCGAACCCTCAAGAGAGATAAGAAAGAGCAAGTCGAAGACGACGGCAACATCACCATTTACCCTAAACCATGAGAAATTCCCATTGACGGCATGAGGCAATGAGCTAGAATCATTACCGTCATAGGGAGAACAACATGGCTGACGTTATCAACATTCCTCGCGGCTTCACAGAAGCGGAAGCGGCTGAAATTCTTACAAAAAATGGCTGGTCAATCACGCCTGAAACCTTGCGCAAACACCGCAGAAATGGAAAAATCTCATTTAGAAAGATTGGCGGTTTGGTGCGCTACACCGCCGCTGATCTTGAGCGTTTCGTCAATCAGGGAACGGTGGAATGCCGAGACAGCGACAAGACAGATTCCAAATCGGTGACTACTGGCTCTCAAAGCAGAAAAACGGCGCAAGCTGGTACGCAACATGGTTCGATGCAGAATCTCGACATGTGCGCCGCAAAAGCCTTAATGAGCCAGATTTAGAAAAATCCAAGATCGCCCTTGCCCAGTTCGTCATGCTGCATTCCCAGCCCACAAACGCTGGGGCAGACGAAATCAGGATCGCGCAAGTCCTTGTGCCTTACATTTCCGAAAGAACAGACAAGCTGGCAAGTGCAGAACAGGCCAGAATTTCCGGTCGCCTGATCGGAGAATTCTTCGGTGGTGATCTTGTCTCCGACATCACCCCGCAGCGCCAGCGAGAGTTCATCAACTGGCTGAGCGGTGAAAAAGGTCACAGCCCCGCCTATATCGGGCGCACACAATCGGTCTTGTCAGCCGCACTGGGCAGAGCGCGCAAAGAGGGCGTTTTGATGGCCCATCCACAGATCATCATGTCCACGGCTGAGATTGCCGACCTGGTGGATGCCCCGCCTCCCATCCGTCGCCGCAGGCTCACGCTTGATGAATTGGCGGCTTTCATGGATGCCCTGCCACGGAAGCGATTCCCCCACGTTTTTCGCTATGTCATGGTGGCGCTGAACACTGTGGCCCGTCCAGACGCCATCTGTGAGCTGACCCGCTTCCAGATCGACGATGAAATTGGCGTGATCCACCTGAACCCCGCAGGACGCCGCCAAACGAAGAAATTCCGCCCCGTGGTGCCAATCACTGACACACTGAAAAGCTGGCTGAATGAATGGCAGGACGGCAAATCGCACATCGTCTGCTTGAAGAACGGCAACCCCATCGAAAACCCCAAAAAAGCGATTCGGGCAGCGGCTGTCCGGGCTGGTCTTCAAACCGAAGAAGAATGGTCGCCAGATAGGAACGTCACCCCCTACACCCTACGCCGGACCATGGCCCGCATGCTCCGCGCCCGTTCGGTGCCGATAGAGCATATCTCCGGCATGATGGGACACAAGCTCAAGGGCTTCTCGACAACGGAAATCTACGCGGACGCCGGATATGACGACATCGGCCCGGATCACCTTCATTTAGTCCGTGAGGGCATTGACGCCATCATGGCTGACCTAGACGCCAAAACGGAGATCACTATCCGGCACATGCCCAAGCCGAAAATCCACCGGATCGCATGACAGAAAAATAATTATGAGAAAATCACATTTTTATCTTGCCACGTTTAATGAGTTTCGCTAATATATTTTTCGTTGGTGGCGAAGTTCTCGGTTCCTTCTTTGCTATAGAAACCCACACCGAGAACGTCTATTCCCCAGCAATTTATTAGCAAATTTTGCCTGTGGTGAAGGAAGACTCATTCTTAGGGTAGAGCGTCCGATTAAAAATCGGAAGGTCGTAGGTTCAAGTCCTACCATTCTGAAATGGATGTAGCTCAGCTTTTAGAGTCTCCGACTATTCCCGGGTTAGAGTTTGGGCCGGTAGCGTAGTTGACGACTTCTTCGCTTTGGGAGCCGTTGGTCGCAGGTTCGAGTCCTGCCGCCCCCAACATTAAGGGGGCGTAGCTCAGTTGGTTAGAGCAACGATATGTGGCGTCAGCGCCTGTTCTCCGGCACATTTTCTCTTTCTCTCCATCACAGACAATCATCAGATGGAGAGTTTTTTATGCGTATGAACACCGCAAACCGTTTTACCGAAAAAACACATGAAGGTGCACCCGCTGTACGTTTTACAGCGGAAAAACAGCTACGCCGTTCTGTCCTGTCCTGCCTGTTGTGGGAGAAGGAATTCTATGAAGACGGCGTTGAAATTACAGATCGCATTGAATCGCTCTGCGCCCAAGTGGACCCGCAGATTATTGCGGAACTAGCTGTTGAAGCTCGTGAGGCATTCAAACTGCGTCATGTGCCGCTGCTGCTGCTGACATGCCTAGCCAAGCACGGCAAAGGCCAGATGGTCGGAAACGCCATTGAGCGGACAATTCAACGGGCCGACGAACTGGCAGAACTGGTCGCGATCTACTGGCGCAACGGTAAACAGCCTTTGTCAGCCCAGATGAAGAAGGGCTTGGCTCGCGCTTTCCACAAATTCGATGCCTATCAGCTCGCCAAGTACAACCGTGATAATGCGGTAAAGCTGCGTGACGTTCTGTTCCTCTCCCATGCTAAGGCCAGCAACCCCGAACAGGATGCGATCTGGAAGCAGTTGATCGACGGCACACTCAAATCGCCGGATACTTGGGAAGTTTCCCTTTCCGCCGGCGCTGACAAGCGGGAAACCTTCGAGCGCCTGATCCGGGACGGAAAACTTGGCTACCTAGCCCTGCTGCGAAACCTCCGCAACATGATGAAGGCAGGAGTGGACCGCAAGCTGGTCGAAAATGCCATTGTCGCCCGTCAAAACGGTGCTCGCCGCGTCCTGCCATTCCGCTACGTCGCGGCCGCCCGTGCTTGCCCGCAGCTTGACGGTGCCTTAGACGCAGCTCTCGTGGACTCGATTAACGATCTGCCCAAGTTGCCCGGTACAACGCTTGTTCTGGTCGATGTGAGCCTTTCAATGGATCATCCATTGTCCTCCAAATCTGATCTGAACCGGATGGACGCCGCTGCGGCCCTGAGTTCCATTATCACGTCAGACGAGTTGCGGGTGTTTTCGTTCTCGTCTGGCGGGTCCATGTATTGGGGAGAAGGTCCCAAACATCAGATTCTGGTCGAAGTACCGCCTCGTCGCGGCTTGGCCGGAATTGACGCCGTGGTCAATTCTCAGGATCGGAGTTGCACCCTTTTGGGGACAGCCATCACCGAGGCGAACGCCATCCCGCATGACCGTCTGATCGTCATAACGGATGAGCAAAGCCAAGACCGCGTGCCTGCTCCGGTCGCAAAGCGTTCCTACATGATCAATGTCGCCAGTGCCAAGAATGGAGTCGGCAGCGGTCAGTGGACCAGAATCGACGGCTTTTCCGAGAACGTGATCCGGTACATCCACGAGGCCGAATCACTCGACTAACCGTCACCTGAAGAACAAAAGGCGTTCAGCCATTGAGCCGAACGCCTTTATTGCACCCAAAATGCACCCAAATCTCTTTTTAGAACTTTTCAGATCGCCGGATAAGACCTTGATTTTGTTGGTCGGGGAGAGAGGATTTGAACCTCCGGCCCCTACGTCCCGAAGGCAATTATTTTATAGCTAAGTTGCTGAAATTACTAAAAGTTTTCGTTCCATTCCGGTACTAATCCGGGGCATTTTGGGGCATGAATCAGGGGTTTGGGACGTGGTTACACCCAAGATACACCCAAAAAATATGAGAAAGACAAATTCCCTTATTGACAGTTCAATGAGTTTTTGTAATTCTCCACTTGTCCACCACGGAGGACACCGACCCGGCAAGGCCCGTTGGAAACTTCCCCTAACCCCCGTCCAACGGGCCAAGCCGTCGCTCTTTGAAAATCGAATTAGGTGAATACCAGAGGAGCTATGACGGTCAGCATCACGGAAGGTTTGACCCGAGCCCAAAGCGCAAGTCCAGACGGATAGGACCGTGATCTTGTCCGTTCTGGCACATCTGAATTGCTGGCTCAGCCAGCTCCAAGAAGCGATCCCACGGCCTGTTCTTCCGGGCGCGAAGACGTGGGGAGAAGCCAGCAAACCGGAACTTGCTGGAAATAGCTTGGGTGACGGTCAGGAGAGACTGACACATGAATTCTCTGCCTATCGGCTTTGAATCTATCGAGTCTTCGGACGCTGTGCCAGCGTAGCAAATCAGCGTCCATTTTTGTGGGGCAGTAGCTCAGCAGGTTAGAGCCGTCCGCTCATAACGGACAGGTCGATGGGTTCAAATCCCTCCTGCCCTACCAACCGCCTCATTGGTGGGTGTCTGGTGTAGCTCAGACTGGCAGAGCCGCACAAAGGTGTGTAAGTGGGCCGCATGCAGGTCCAACAGAGAGAGTGATCATATCTCTTGCGGATACGCCCCGCGTCGGATCGATGCCGACCACCAGACATCCACCTGTGCGGCGGTGCTGAAAGTAGAAGCACACGGCAAGGGGTGACGATTGCTAAACATGCCTCAACATTAGTCGTAAAATGCAGACAGCAAATGCAAGCAGGAATGACGCCCTGCCCGCACAACAGATAGGTGACCCACAAGATGTGAAAACAGACGTATTCGGTGAAAGTCCGATCGTGACGATCCGGTAAACAGAAAGCCCCAGATCAAAGTCTGGGGCTTTTTTCTTATTCGGTCGGTTGTCGGTAATAGTCGATGACTGCGTTCTGCTGCCGTATGTAGCGCAATACGTCTTGTATCCACGCGGAGAAGGTCAGGTAGTCTTGGTCAGTGAAGGCGAAATAACTATAGCTACGTCCTTCATCTGCCCATTCTTGCGCGACCTGCGGGGTGATAACGACAACTTCAATGTCCTTCGGCGGGTGTACCGGATTCGGCTTCGGAGGGTGGAACATCTTCACCGCCTCCGTCCTGCGCTCGACCTGTAGCGGTTCTGAAATCGTTGAACAAGCGCTGAGTAGCAGCAGAAGCCCTGCGACCAACAAGGCCTGGCTTGGCGATCGCAAAGTCATTGAGCCGCGACCGATACGAGTTGAGAGTCGCAATGGTTTCATCGTTTTGTTCCTGTAAGTATGCAAACTGATCCGACATTGAGTCGATCATCTGTTGATCACGTTCGCGCAGTTTCTCAAGCATGAGGATGTTTTCGTTCAGCCCATTAATCTCGGTCTTGGCAATCTGCACATTTGCCTTTTCCGTCGCCAAGTCGGCTTGAAGGTCCTGAACGTCGCCATAGAGCCACAAAATGATGAAGGCCATCACAGCGATAAGAACGGCGATCCCCGCATAGACGTACTTCATCATGGCAAGGCACTCCCCTTACCAGAAGAGGGCGCGCTCGTTCGACCTAAGCTGACGTCCTGCCAAGTCGCTCCGAACACATACGACCCCGTAATGGCAATCAAGGTCAGAAAGGCGAACGTGAGGGCCGTGTCATGAACGCGGGTGTCATCACCCCATCCGACCACATAAATGATCACGCCAGCACAAAGCAGGCTGAACGCCAGCATAAATCGACGTCGGTTTTTCCAAGATGGCTTGTTCATGGCAGCCCCCGATAATAATTGCCGCCGGAATACCGGAGAACTTCGCCGCGGTTCTCACGATCTTCGACTAAAGAACAGTGGATCCAGCCTGAGTTCGGGTCGCCTTCCTCGTAGTATTCAAGAATGAGCTGATCGAAGGTCAGGTTTTCGATGATCCATTCGGCGACTTCGTAGTTGGACACGCCGTGGACCTCGAAATCGACCGCCTCACCCTTTGCATGTTGGCTCTTGTTGCTGGAGCCGATGGCGATACAAAGCGCCGCGCTGCGCCACCACGACGACGGGATAATGCCAATCCCGTAGTGGTTACGTACTGGCTGCAAGATACCCAGCGCCACAGCCTTGAGCTTTGGAATCGCCCATGCGGGAGGCGTGTTGTCGATACCGAGACGAACGGCCGTCTGCGACTTCATAGCCTCGACGAGTGTGAAATTTGGCGACAATCGCATGACATCCTCCAATTAAAGATGGAGGATTTTAACATTTTCTATGATTTTTCCCAATCACTTCTTTTGATTTTCTCTCATTCTACGGGTCATACGCTTTTACGCCTGTGCCGACCTCAAGATCGCACGACACCTTCCAGCCGCGAGGATCATCTGATTTTGGCACGATGGACGGCTGGTCCATGAATTTGCAGCTCACAGCAGCCCCAGTCGTCGGGTCTTCAAAAATGAACGGTTCGTTTCCGTCCTGCAGGTCGCCATCAATGAATTTGATCAGCGTCGCAACCTCGAAGGTGTTGAGATCGAAAAAGGCTTCCTTCTTTTCCTGACTCGAGTCGCTCTTGACGTGACAACCATCGGCAAGAGGATAAAGAGGTAATGAACTAGGCCAAACCGGAACCGTCATGGAAACTGTCCTATGAATCCTTTATATACTGTCAGAATTGTGACATTTGACATTGAATTATTTTGTCCAAAATTTCTTAAACTGTGGACATTCATACTGTATCAACACCTGCAAATATACATGGCAATCCTTGCAAAGATTTAACACGTGTTTCAGCGCCACCAGAAGAATCAATCATCAAGTTATGAGTATGTGTTCCTGCATAACTTGTGTATCTATTCACTGATGTTGAATCTGTTTCAGAAGGATCAGTTAAATGCTGAGTCGAACCGTTTCCACTACCTCAAAAAGATATTGTATGTCTGTGGTTACCAGTTGATGAAGTACTTCCGCTGTGGGTATGCTCGCCTATATCGTCAGATATTGCCTGACCAACAACCGTCGACGTTGGCTCTCGACCTGATGACAAGTCTGCTCCCCGATCTACCCTGCCCCTTGCATCAGGAAGAACGAAATACAGCCCTAATTGATCACGACTGTTGCTTGGATCAAGAGGATTTGTGCAGCGATATCCAAATGGCGCATTAGCGTTGGTGTAGACCAAGTTATCGATGTCAGAATGTAGATGCGCTGCAAGATCGGGAAAAGATGACACAAGCTCCGCAGAACCATCACGCACAAGCCAACCGTTTGGGGCTGTTGCTACTTGAAAAAACGCCGTCATACCGACAAACATTTTCATCACAGAAAGCGGCAAGCTTCCGCTTACATCAAGAACTGGGACATCTCCGGCTGCTGATCCTGCATCTTTCTGTGATGCCGTACCGAGCGATAACGTTGCCATACCACTTGCTGTCATTGTCAACGTTTCCAGATCGGCAATTACATCCAGCAAAGCGAAGTCGCTGATTATCTGGACGCTGACTTCACCATTTATGGTCTGTCCAGATGTACCAACTAGTGTAATAGGATCATAACCTACGACACGAACTACGCCTATTCTGTAACCGTCTTTTAGACTTACGATATCATCAATGGTTATTATGACAGGGCCGCCAGTTGTATTGACCCTAAACATAGTCCCGTCGTCTGACAAAACTGCCAGATAGTCAGTTGTCTTTGTCTCAACAGTCGAATAAAGAGACGAAGCCAGCGCAACCTCAGCGGCTGCGGCTGATGATTCCGCTTTTTTGCTGAAATGAAAAGCTGAGTAACCGGATCGATCATCGCCGTCTATATATGGATCGTCCTCATCCCTGTTTGCCCAGTTGTAAGCATCATGTTTCGCGACGTTTGCAACACTTATTACCGTATTAGCTTTGTACTCCGTTTCCATATCTGCGATGGACTTTGCAAGGGAGGTGACTGGGCCACCTTCCGTCATAACCGTCGTGCTACTGTCGCCATGTACAACGTCGTGCATCTTCGCGGTGTCGGCTTCCAGTGTTGCCGTCGCATTTTCGACACGTTCCTGAAGGGTTGTCACTGCTTCGGCCCTCCGTTGTCGGAAAGGGCAAAACAAAGACGCGATCGCACGACAGACCGGAATCGGTCAGCGGTGACAGCCAGACCTTCGACGTCATTATGTTCAAGGGAGGGGGATTTCGCGGACGGATCGCCGCTGGATAGTGCGCGCACTTCTGGCGCAATGGTACTGTTCTCGCTCGTCATTGCCCTTCTCCGAGGCTAGGCCGATTTTTCGGCTCTTGTTTAAGACGTCGCGATTATAGCGAAAAAATCAGTTCACGTGAACCCTGTTGTCTTCGGCGACCGCACTGATTTCAACCTGTTCACCGCCGTTCCTTGGCTTGATAGATAAAACCCGACAGTATTGGGTCCACTTATCTGTTGGCCCGAAGGTGTAATAGGTGCGTTCCATTGATGTGCCGACATAAGGCGTCATGGTGAGGTCTTCCGTCAACTGAACCTGATTCGCCTGCCCTTCAACGACAACGCAGGCAAACGGGCCGACCAGCTCACCATTCGTTTTCCGAAGGGCGATATAGTGGTTATCACCTTCCACAAACTCCGGTACTTCTGAAAGCGTGAGAACGGCATTCTCATATGGAGCGCCGGCACCGACGTCATCAGCGGTCCAAGCGACCAACTCGCCACCTTGTCCCCACCGCGGCATGTCGTGTGTGACTGTGATCAGGTCGCCATATGTCGGGATCATGCCCTCCAACTCAGTACGAAAGTTGACGAACTTGCGCCGATATCTGTTGTCGTGCGCCATGTAATCTGCTTCGCGCTGTGCGTGGTCCGCGTCTGTAATTCCGAAAATTCGAACTTTTGCTGTCTTTTCTTCATCAGAACCAGCCACGGCAGCGGTTACATATGCCATATTCCACGTTTTTGCGCTGAAATACTCTACTTCTACCGAATCAGCTGTATCTTCACCGGGCATGACGTATTCGATGGAAAGCGATCCCTTTACGATGTTGCGAGGGCCAAACATCGCCACCGGAATCGTTTGTTCGCTATCTCGGACAATACGCACGGCACCGCCTTGCATGATGGGCAGCGCACGTCCGCACCGCGCTACCTTCTGTAAGGCGTCCCAAACCGTTGTCTGGCTATCGAACACACCGTCGAAATGATCGCCGCGAGCTTCAAGAAGCTCATCAATCGCGACAAGCTGCGACATCCGCAGTCGGCTCTCGTCAAGTCCCGCGCCATAATCCGACATGGCAGCATCGCAAAATGCCCAGACGATTGATCTGGTCGCTATTGGTGCGGACCAAGTTTCCGTCACTTCATCCCATATTGGCAGTTTGCGTGTGACGATACAGTTGATCAGACGCGAGGTTTGTTGCGACAAGTTGTTTGTCGCTCGCATTTTGACAGCCAGCAATGTGACATTGCTGAAATCAGGCGAGATATTCAGATAACCTCGGAGCTGGACCCATTGAATACTGTCACCAGCACGACTTGATGTGTCTGAATCATTCGTCCGCTTCGCCCTTACCTCATATCGTCCCGTCGTCACAGGATACTTGTATGAGATACGCTTAGTGCTTGGTTCGTTATCGGTTATTTTCTCTCCAACAGGCTCAAAGATCGCGCTCGCCCCCGCCGCTTCCGTCGTTAGGGTCGTGCTAACAATGACTTTATTGCTGGTAACGCTTGTAACCGTGTGTGTCGCGTTGTTGTCCGCGTTCGCAAACCCTGACGTTGTAAATTCCGTCCCGACCGAAATCCCTTCATCAACAAAGTCTGTTGTCGTTGAATTGAAAGACTTGTCCGAACTATCGACGCTGATGTCCGTGGCTGTGAAGTTCGCGCCTAAAACGATCCAATCTCCGGCACCTACCGGATCACCGGCCTCATCGATCTCTCGCGCCTCAATAGCCCACGTCACAGTCCGATCATCCAATCCACCACTGTCATTGGAGTAATACAAGCCCTGCGGCATCACAACGTCGATACCAATGTAATTCGCAGTTGTATCGGCCGGATTACAGACAAACGGGCCTACATAATCATGCTCGTCCTCATTGGTGCCAAACAATTCCTGCCCTGTGACCTCCGCAGCGGAAATTACGTTTGGATCGAAGATCGTCACAGACCCACCGGGCTGAACAACCTCTGTCGTCACTTCAGAGAAGTTGCTGATCGGCGTGTCTTCAATGCGAATGATTTCCACATCATGCTCACCAAGACCGATGCAGTGTAGTTGGAAAAGGTACTGCTCATTATCGACGTACTCCTGATAAGGCGTTGCGGCCAAGTCAGGATAAATGCGATGACGACCATAAATTACCGATATCGGCTCACCAACACGGGCAGCGTTCCCTTGTGCGCTCAATGAGTATGTCGGCGATCTTTCTGCACTCGCGGTGTTGCCGTTAAATGAAATGCTAGGTGAATTTGGTTTGAATGGGACAAGCGCATTAACCAGGGCGGAACCGGCAACCATAACCACACCTGCTGCGATTTTCCCCCACATAGCTCCATAAGCAGCACCAACCGCCCCGCCA
>CEGD01000648.1_pt1 | contig 31436 bp, 39 predicted proteins | sample 306751 | NCBI WGS metagenome assembly CEGD01 (sample SAMEA2755657, study PRJEB7226) | microbial mat metagenome | biome: microbial mat; feature: hypersaline; material: grass silage | place: USA | collected 2014-02-19 | depth 0 m
ATGGACTGGATGGAGCAGGAACAGGAGCGGGGTATTACCATCACCTCTGCTGCGACGACTTGCTTCTGGAAAGACAACCGCATCAACATCATCGACACCCCCGGTCACGTTGACTTCACCATTGAAGTCGAACGGTCGTTGCGTGTCCTTGATGGTGCGGTAACAGTGTTCGATTCGGTTGCCGGTGTTGAGCCGCAGTCCGAAACGGTTTGGCGTCAGGCCGATAAATACGGCGTGCCCCGGATGTGCTTCGTCAATAAGATGGACCGCATGGGTGCCGATTTCTATCGCTGCGTGGCGATGATTATCGACCGTCTGGGCGCTGTTCCTTTGGTCGTTAACCTGCCGATCGGCTCCGAAGCTGAATTCGCAGGCGTGATTGACTTGATCAAGATGAAGGCTGTCGTCTGGAAGGGCGATGACCTGGGTGCGGCCTTTGAATACGAAGATATCCCGGCTGACCTTGCTGATAAGGCTGCCGAATATCGTGAAAAGCTGCTGGAAACCGCTGTCGAAGTCGACGATGCGGCGATGGAAGCTTACCTCGAAGGTACAGAGCCTGACGAAGCAACGCTGATTGCCTGCATCCGTAAGGGCACCATCGCACGCACTTTTGTGCCTGTTCTGTGTGGTTCTGCCTTTAAGAATAAAGGCGTTCAGACCATGTTGGACGCCGTCATCGATTTCTTGCCGTCACCGCTGGAAGTGCCCGCCATTAAGGGCGTTCTGCTTGATGGCGAAACTGAAGTTGTCCGTAAGTCTTCTGACGAAGAGCCGTTTGCGGCTTTGGCGTTCAAGATCATGAACGACCCGTTTGTCGGCTCGCTGACCTTCATGCGCATTTACTCCGGCACCGTGGAAGCTGGGTCCTATGTGACCAACACGGTGAAGGAAAAGCGCGAACGTATTGGTCGTATGCTGTTGATGCATTCGAACAACCGCGAAGAAATTAAATGGGCTGCTGCCGGTGACATCGTTGCCGTCGTGGGCCTGAAAGACACCACCACCGGGGATACCCTGTGCGATTCCGTTCATCAGGTTATCCTGGAGCGCATGGAATTCCCCGAGCCGGTGATCGAAGTTGCCGTTGAACCGAAAACCAAAGCTGACGTCGAAAAGATGGGCATGGCTTTGGCCCGTTTGGCTGCTGAAGATCCGTCGTTCCGCGTTGCGACCGACCATGAAACTGGTCAGACCGTGATTAAGGGCATGGGTGAACTTCACCTGGAAATTCTCGTTGACCGTATGCGTCGTGAGTTCAAGGTGGATGCAACCGTCGGGGCTCCGCAGGTGGCGTACCGCGAGACGATTTCCAAGGAATACGTCTGCGATTACACCCACAAAAAGCAATCAGGTGGTTCGGGGCAGTTTGCTAAGGTCTCGCTTAAGTTCCAGCCGATGGAACCGGGCTTTGGTTATGCTTTCGAAAACTCGGTTGTTGGTGGTTCGGTGCCGAAAGAATACGTGCCGGGCGTTGATAAGGGCCTGAAGGCTGCTCTGCAGAGCGGAACCATTGCTGGTTTCCCCTGCACTGACTTCAAGGTCACCTTGATTGACGGTGCGTACCACGACGTCGACTCCAGCGTCCTGGCCTTCGAAATTGCCGCTCGTGCGGCATTCCGTGAAGCCATGCCGAAGGCCGGTCCGAAGCTGCTTGAGCCGGTGATGAAGGTCGAAGTGGTGACCCCAGAAGATTACATGGGTGACATCATCGGCGACCTGAACAGCCGTCGTGGCCAAGTCGGTGGTATGGATCAGCGCGGTAATGCCCGCGTGATCGAAGCCTCTGTTCCCCTGGCCAATATGTTTGGTTATGTGAACACTCTGCGCTCGATGTCGCAGGGCCGCGCTCAGTACTCGATGGTCTTCGACAAGTACGCCGAAGTCCCGAACAACGTATCAGAAGAAATCCGCGCCAAGCTGGCCGGCTAAGGCCGGTTGGTTTAGAGCAAGGTTGGAGAATACATATGGCCAAAGAAAAATTTCAGCGGACTAAGCCGCATTGCAACGTTGGCACCATTGGCCACGTTGACCATGGCAAGACCACGCTTACTGCTGCAATCACCAAGATTCTCGCCGAGTCGGGCGGGGCCACTTTCTCTGCCTACGACCAGATCGATAAGGCACCGGAAGAAAAGGCTCGTGGGATCACCATTTCGACCGCACACGTCGAATATGAAACCACCAACCGCCATTACGCTCACGTCGATTGCCCGGGCCACGCTGATTATGTGAAAAACATGATCACCGGCGCGGCGCAGATGGACGGCGCGATCTTGGTTGTGTCGGCCGCTGACGGCCCGATGCCGCAGACCCGCGAACACATCTTGCTCGCTCGCCAGGTTGGCGTGCCGGCCCTGGTGGTGTTCATGAACAAGGTCGACCAGGTTGACGATCCGGAATTGCTGGAACTCGTCGAGCTGGAAATCCGCGAATTGCTGTCGTCCTATGAATTCCCGGGCGACGATATTCCCATCATTCATGGTTCGGCCCTGGCCGCCCTGAACGATGACAACGAAGAAATCGGCCGTGGCGCCATCCTGAAGCTGATGGCCGCCGTTGACGAATACATTCCGCAGCCTGCGCGCCCGATTGACCAAGCGTTCCTGATGCCGATCGAAGACGTGTTCTCGATCTCGGGTCGTGGCACCGTGGTGACCGGTCGTGTGGAACGCGGCATCGTCAAGGTTGGTGAAGAAATCGAAATCATCGGCCTGAAGGCGACGGTTAAGAGCACCTGCACCGGCGTTGAAATGTTCCGCAAGCTGCTCGATCAGGGCCAGGCTGGCGACAACATCGGCGCGCTGTTGCGTGGCGTGAAGCGTGAAGACGTCGAGCGTGGCCAGGTTTTGGCCAAGCCGGGTTCGATCACCCCGCACACCGATTTCACCGGTGAGTGCTATATCCTGAACAAGGATGAAGGCGGTCGTCACACCCCGTTCTTCTCGAACTACCGTCCGCAGTTCTACTTCCGCACCACCGACGTCACCGGCACCATCGAGTTGCCGGAAGGCACCGAAATGGTGATGCCGGGGGACAATATCTCCATGACCGTGAAGCTGATTGCGCCGATCGCCATGGATGAAGGTCTGCGGTTCGCCATTCGCGAAGGCGGTCGTACCGTCGGCGCTGGCGTCGTTGCCAAGATCATCGCGTAAAAAAACTGAAAAAAATAGGTGGGCACCCGGGCCGGAGTGGGGTATAACCCCCGCTCCCGGACCCGGGCCTGCACACTTAATATACGGTTGGACCATGATGGAAAGTCAGAACATCCGCATTCGCCTTAAGGCGTTCGACCACCGTGTCCTCGATCAGAGCACGTTGGAAATCGTCAACACGGCGAAGCGTACGGGCGCCCAGGTCCGTGGCCCGATCCCGTTACCGACGCGGATCGAGAAATTTACTGTGAACCGTTCGCCGCACATCGATAAGAAGTCGCGCGAACAGTTTGAAATTCGCACACACAAGCGGGTCCTCGATATCGTTGACCCTACCCCGCAGACCGTCGACGCGCTCATGAAGCTTGATTTGGCCGCCGGTGTGGACGTCCAGATTAAGCTCTAATAGAGCGTGATCCGAATTAAGGAATGGAATAATGCGCTCCGGTCTCATTGCTCAAAAGGTCGGTATGACCCGTATGTTCACCCCTGAAGGGGTGCATATTCCGGTCACCGTCCTGAAAGTCGCGGGTAACCAAGTGGTTGCCCAAAAGACTGAGGAAGTGGATGGCTATACAGCCGTTCAAATTGGTTTTGACGACGCCAAGGTGAAAAACACCACCAAGGCGATTCGCGGCCATTTCGCCAAGGCGAAGGTCGAGCCGAAAAAGAAGCTCGTCGAGTTCCGAGTCGAAGAGGAAGGTCTCATCGATATCGGCGCCGAGTTGTCTGCGGCTCACTTTGTGCCTGGGCAATATGTGGATGTCGCTGGTACGTCGATCGGTAAAGGTTTTGCCGGTGCGATGAAGCGCCACAACTTCCGCGGTCTTGAAGCGTCTCACGGTGTGTCTGTCTCGCACCGTTCGCACGGTTCCACGGGTCAGTGTCAAGATCCTGGTCGTGTGTTCAAGGGTAAGAAGATGGCTGGCCACATGGGGGCCGAGCGTGTTACCACCCAGAACCTGATCGTTGTTTCGATTGACGTCGAACGCGGCCTGTTGCTGGTCAAGGGATCCGTTCCGGGTTCTAAGGGCGGCTATGTCCTGGTTCAGGACGCCGTCAAGAAAGCTTTGCCGGGCACTGCCCCGTTCCCGGCAGGGATTAAGACCGCCGTTGTGGCTCAGGCGCAAGCCGATGCCCCGGCCACTGAGGCAGGCTCCGTTGCGGAGTCCGAAGCCGAAAACAAGGAATAAACCGCCATGAAGTGTGACGTTATCACGCTCGATAATTCGGCGGCCGGCTCGATTGAACTTTCCGACGACGTGTTCGGTTTGGAAGTTCGTACTGATCTGCTGCAGCGCGTGGTGCGCTGGCAGCTGGCCAAGCGTCAGGCCGGTACGCATAAGACCAAGGGGATCTCCGAGATCTCCGGCACGACCAAAAAGCCCTTCAAGCAGAAGGGCACTGGTCGCGCTCGTCAGGGTTCTGTTCGCGCCACCCAGTTCCGGGGCGGTGCTACGGTGTTCGGTCCGGTTGTGCGTTCGCACGCCCATGACCTGCCCAAAAAAGTTCGTAAGCTTGGCCTGAAAACCGCGCTGTCGTCCAAGGTTGTCGGCCAAAAGCTGATCGTCCTGGATGCCGCTGTTACCGAAGGCAAGACCAAGGACCTGGTTGCGAAGGTGAAAGCGCTTGGTTGGGGTTCGACCCTGCTGATCGATGGCGCAGAGCTGAACGAAGGCTTTAAGCTGGCCGCTCGCAACATCCCTAACTTCGACGTTCTGCCCTCGCAGGGCGCCAATGTGTACGACATTCTGCGTCGCGACACCCTGGTGCTGACGAAGGCTGCTGTCGAGTCGCTGCAGGAGCGCCTGAAATGAGCAAGCGCTACGGTAAAGTCAATCTCCCCGCTGAACGGATGTATGACATCATTTCAGCGCCGGTGATCACCGAAAAGGCAACCTTGGGTTCCGAATTCGGTCAGGTGACCTTCCGCGTGCCGCTGACCGCCAGCAAGCCCGAAATTAAGGCAGCTGTCGAAGGCGTGTTCGGTGTGCAGGTGACTGCAGTGAACACCTTGGTGAGCAAGGGTAAGGCAAAGCGGTTCCGTGGGACCGTTGGCCGCCGTTCAGACACCAAGAAGGCGATCGTCACCCTGGCCGAAGGCCAGACCATTGACGTGACCACGGGGGTCTAAAACACCATGGCACTGAAAAATTACAACCCGGTTACTCCGGGTATGCGCCAGCTGGTGCTGGTGGATCGCTCCGATCTGTGGAAAGGCAAGCCGGTCAAGGGATTGACCGAAGGTCTGACCAAGTCGGGTGGTCGTAACAACACCGGTCGCATCACCGTTTGGTGGCGTGGCGGCGGCGCTAAGCGTCGTTATCGTAAAATCGACTTCAAGCGTAATGGCAAATTCGGCGTTGCTGCCGTTGTCGAACGTCTGGAATACGATCCGAACCGCACGGCGTTCATCGCCCTGATCAAATACGAAGACGGCGAATTGGCCTATATCTTGGCCCCGCAGCGTCTTAAAGTTGGTGATCAGGTGTTGGCCGACGAGCGGACCGACATTAAGCCTGGCAATGCCATGCCGCTGAAAAACATGCCGGTGGGGACGATTGTCCACAACGTCGAGTTGAAGCAGGGCAAGGGTGGTCAGGTGGCTCGTTCGGCTGGCTGCTATGCCCAGCTGATCGGTAAGGATGGCGGGTACGCTCAGTTGCGTCTGTCGTCTGGCGAGCTGCGCTTGGTGCGCGGCGAATGCCTGGCCACCGTCGGTGCTGTGTCGAACCCGGACAACCAGAACACCAACCTGGGTAAGGCTGGTCGTTCCCGTTGGCTTGGTCGTCGTCCGCATGTTCGCGGTGTTGTGATGAACCCGATCGACCACCCGCATGGTGGTGGTGAAGGTCGGACTTCGGGTGGTCGCCACCCGGTTACCCCTTGGGGTAAGCCGACTAAGGGTAAGCGCACCCGCACGAACAAGGCGACCGACAAGTACATCATGCGGTCCCGCCATAAGGCGAAGAAGAAATAACGGAGAACGGTCGTGGCTCGCTCAGTTTGGAAGGGACCGTTCGTAGACGGTTATCTCTTGAAGAAGGCAGAGGTGTCTCGCGCCTCTGGCCGCAATGAGGTCATTAAGACTTGGTCTCGTCGCTCGACTATCCTGCCGCAGTTCGTCGGCCTCACCTTTGGGGTCTACAACGGGCAAAAGTTCGTGCCGGTTCTCGTTACGGAGAACATGATCGGTCATAAGTTCGGCGAATTCTCGCCGACTCGTACCTACTACGGCCACGCCGCCGACAAGAAGGCGAAGAGGAAGTAAGACCATGGGGAAGCAATCGGCACCGCGCCGCAGCGCGGATAACGAAGCCCGGGCTATCGCGAGTTCAATCCGCACCAGCCCGCGTAAGCTCAACCTGGTCGCTGCCAGCATCCGTGGGATGTCGGCAGAAAAGGCCCTGGCCGAGCTGACGTTCAACACCCGTCGGGTGTCGGACGTAGTAAAGAAAGTCCTCGAGTCGGCTATCGCCAACGCGGAAAACAACCATCAGTTGGATGTTGACCGTTTGGTTGTCGCCGAAGCCTATGTTGGCAAGGCTCTGATGATGAAGCGGTGGCGTCCGCGGGCGCGTGGTCGCGTCGGCAAGATCCTAAAGCCGTTCAGCAACCTCACCATCGTTGTGCGTGAGCGCGGGGAGACCGAATAATGGGTCAGAAAGTCAATCCGATCGGCCTGCGCCTGGGCATTAATCGTACCTGGGACAGCCGTTGGTTCGCCGAAAAGGGTTACGCTAATCTTCTGCACGAAGATCTGCGTATTCGTAAGTTCCTGAAAAAGCGTCTGGCTCAGGCTGGCGTGTCGCGCATCATCATTGAGCGCCCGGCGAAAAAAGCCCGTATCACCATTCACACCGCCCGTCCGGGCGTTGTGATTGGCCGTAAGGGTCAGGACATCGAAGTGATTCGGCGTGAATTGTCGAAGATGACCGGCGGCGAAGTTCATCTGAACATCGTCGAAATCCGTAAGCCCGAGCTGGAAGCCCAGCTGGTCGCTGAAAACATTGCGCAGCAGCTGGAACGCCGTGTGGCTTTCCGTCGTGCAATGAAACGGTCGGTACAATCGGCGATTCGCTTGGGTGCCCTGGGGATTCGTATCAACTGCGCGGGTCGTTTGGGTGGGGCGGAAATCGCTCGTACCGAATGGTACCGTGAAGGTCGCGTGCCGTTGCATACGCTGCGCGCCGATGTTGATTACGGTGAAGCCACTGCACACACCACTTACGGCGCTTGCGGCGTAAAGGTTTGGGTGTTTAAGGGCGAGATCCTGGAGCACGACCCGATGGCCCAAGACAAGCGCGCTGCCGAAGGTGGCAGCAACAACGCTCGTTAAGGCCGTTGCAGGGACAAGGATTTGAGAGATGCTTTCTCCGAAGCGTACTAAGTTCCGCAAGCAGCACAAAGGCCGCATCAAAGGCGAAGCAAAGGGCGGTTTTTCGCTCAACTTCGGCCAGTTCGGTCTAAAGGCTCTTGAGCCGGAACGAATTACCGCTCGCCAAATCGAGGCAGCGCGTCGTACAATGACCCGATTCATGAAGCGTCAGGGTCGTGTATGGATCCGAATTTTCCCCGATGTTCCGGTTTCCCGGAAACCCGCGGAAGTTCGTATGGGTTCTGGTAAGGGTACCCCTGAATATTGGGTTGCTAAGATCAAACCCGGTCGTATTATGTTTGAAATTGACGGTGTGCCCGAGGCAGTTGCCCGTGGCGCTTTCGAACTGGCCTCGGCGAAGCTGCCGATCAAGACTAAGTTCGTTGCCCGTCTTGGTGGGGAGGCTTAAGAATGACCGCCGCCCAGGACCTGCGTGCCAAAACTGACGATCAGCTCAAAGAGCAGCTCGTTGCCCTGAAGAAAGAGCAGTTTAACATGCGCTTTCGCAAGGCCACTGGCCAGCTTGAGAACACCGCCCGTCAGGGTACGGTGCGTAAGGAAATCGCCCGGATCAAAACGATCCTTCACGAACGCGTCAAGGCGATGTAATATCCGCCCCTTCGCGGACAAGAAGCGAGTTTTAACGATGCCCAAGCGTATCCTTCAGGGCGTGGTTGTGAGCGACGCTGCCGACAAGACCATCACGGTCAAGGTCGAGCGTCGTTTCATGCACCCGCTCTATAAAAAGTTCATTAAGCGCAGCAAGAAATACGCTGCGCACGATGAGAATAACACGGCCAAGACCGGCGAAATCGTGCGTATCCGCGAATGTCGCCCGGTGTCCAAGTCCAAGACTTGGGAACTGGTGTCCGAAGCCGAATAAGTTCGTTAGATAACCGGTAACAGTAAAAAAGTAAGGAACTGGTGCCATGATTCAGATGCAAACCAACCTGGACGTCGCTGACAACAGCGGCGCGCGTCGGGTGCAGTGCATCAAGGTTCTTGGCGGGTCTCATCGCAAGACCGCCTCCGTTGGCGATATCATCGTCGTGTCCGTGAAGGAAGCAATTCCTCGCGGTCGCGTCAAAAAAGGTGATGTCCATCGGGCGGTGATCGTGCGTACCGCTTTCCCTGTGCGCCGCCCCGACGGATCGATTATCCGTTTTGACCGTAATGCTGCGGTGCTGATTAATAAGCAGGGTGAGCCTATCGGCACCCGTATTTTCGGCCCCGTGACTCGCGAACTTCGTGCCAAACGGTACATGAAGATCGTCTCGCTGGCGCCGGAGGTGCTGTAATGCAGAAGATCCGTAAAGGCGACACCGTAGTAGTGCTCGCCGGCAAGGATAAGGGTAAGGAAGGCGAAGTCCTTCGTTCGCTCCCCAAAGAAAACCGCGTTGTTGTGCGTGGAATCAATGTGGTTAAGAAGCACACCAAAGCGACGCAAACGTCGCAAGGTGGCATTCTTGCGGTAGAAGCCCCGATTGCGGTTTCTAACGTGTCCCACATCGACCCGACCGACAAGAAGCCGACGCGCGTTGGCTTTAAGGTTCTCGAAGACGGCAGCAAGGTGCGCTTTTCGAAGCGCTCCGGCGAAGTCCTCGACAAGTAAGGAGAGGAACGATGGCAGCACGTCTCCGTGAACACTACGACACCGTAGTGACCAAGGCGCTTCTCGACCAATTTGGGTATGCAAACCCGATGGAAGTCCCGCGCATCGAAAAGATCGTTATCAACATGGGTGTCGGCGAAGCCGCCCTCGATAAGAAAAAAATCGAAGGCGCCGTTTCTGACATGACCGCTATCTCTGGTCAAAAGCCTGTGGTGACCCGCGCTACCAAGTCGATCGCAGCCTTTAAGCTGCGCGAAGGCATGGTTGTTGGCTGCAAAGTCACGTTGCGCCGCGATCGTATGTATGAGTTCCTTGACCGCCTGGTCAGCATTGCTCTGCCGCGCGTCCGCGATTTTCGCGGCCTGAACGGTAAGGCCTTTGATGGCAGTGGGAACTACAATATGGGCCTCAAAGAGCAGATCATCTTCCCCGAAGTCGCCTATGACCAGGTTGACAAGGTTCGCGGGATGGATATCACGGTCTGCACCACCGCGAAATCGGATGAAGAAGCGCGTGCATTGCTCGCAGCCTTCCAATTTCCGTTCGTCAAGGCCTAAGGCGCGGGGAGCTAGAAAAGATGGCTAAGGTTAGCTCGGTTGAGCGTAACAAAAAGCGGGCAAAGTTGATTGGCGCCTATGCCGATCGCCGTGCTCGTCTGAAAGTAATCATTAAAGACCAGTCCACCTCTCCTGAGGACCGGATCATGGCCGTGTTTAAACTGGCGGAAATGCCGCGCAACTCCTCGAAAATTCGGTATCGCAATCGCTGCGAAACCACGGGGCGCCCGCGCGGTGTGTACCGCAAGTTCCAGCTGGGCCGCATTATGTTGCGCGATCTGGCTTCGCGGGGTCAAATCCCCGGCATGGTCAAGTCGAGCTGGTAGGGAGGACGGACCATGTCGATGACTGATCCCGTGGGTGATATGATCACCCGTATTCGTAACGGCCAGCGCGTTGGCAAGACCTCAGTGACGTCTCCGGCGTCAAACCTGCGGTCGAACCTGCTGGACGTCCTGGTGCGCGAAGGCTTTATCCGTGGCTACGAACGTTACAACGTTCGCGCCGGTGTGGATGAGCTGCGCATTGAACTGAAGTACCACGAAGGCCAATCGGTGATTAAGGAGATCTCTCGTGTCTCCACGCCGGGTCGCCGCGTGTACTCCAAAATTAAGGACTTGTCGAAGGTCTACAATGGTCTGGGCATCTCGATCCTGTCCACCCCCCGGGGTGTGATGAGCGATCACGAAGCTCGTCAGGCCAATGTGGGCGGCGAAGTCCTTTGCCGCGTGTTCTAAGGAGGGGCCCACGATGTCTCGCGTAGGCAAATATCCCGTCGAGGTGCCCCAGGGTGTGACCGTTGCCATTGAAGGCGACGTGATCACTGCTAAAGGTAAGCTCGGCGAACTGTCGTTTAATCTGTCGCCTGACTTGGTGGAAACCAAGATCGAGGATGGCAAGATTGTGGTGTCTCCTAAGACCACCACTAAACGGGCCCGTATGATGTGGGGCACCACCCGTGCACGCATCAACAACCTGTTTAAGGGTGTGTCTGAAGGCTTCTCCAAAAACCTCGATATCGTCGGTGTCGGCTTTCGTGCCGCCATGCAGGGCAATACCCTGCTGCTGAACCTGGGCTTGTCCCACGATATCATGTATCCGATTCCGACTGGCATCACCGTTAAAGTGCCGTCTCCGACCCAAGTAGAAATCTCGGGCGCAGACAAGCAAGTGGTGGGCCAGATTGCGGCGGAAATCCGGTCGTTCCGTAAGCCCGAGCCTTACAAAGGCAAGGGTGTTAAGTACACGACCGAGACCATCCTCCGCAAGGAAGGCAAGAAAAAGTAAGGATCACGGTTATGGCGAAGTCAAAGAAGGACGTGAAGCAGGTAGAGCGCCGCCGTATCCGTGTGCGCTTCGCTTTGAAAAAGAAGGCCGCCGGACGCCCCCGTCTGTCGGTGTTCCGTTCGTCCAAAAACATCTACGCGCAAATCATCGACGACGTTGCAGGCTGCACAGTAGCCGCTGCCTCATCGCTCGAAAAAGAGATGCGTGGAGGTTTGAAGACCGGGGCCGATTCAGCTGCAGCTGCAGCGGTGGGCAAGTTGGTCGCCGAGCGTGCGCTCGCGGCTGGTATTACGGATGTCGTGTTTGATCGTGGTGCATACATGTACCACGGCCGGGTGAAAGCCCTGGCGGATGCGGCTCGTGAAGGCGGACTTTCGTTCTAAGGGATAGATCACAATGGCACGTACTCCGACTGCCGAGCGCAGCCCCGATCGCGGGCGTGACCGGCGTGACCGCAACAACGAGCGGGAGCGCGACGACGAGTTTGTCGATAAGTTGGTCCATATCAATCGTGTAGCTAAGGTGGTTAAGGGCGGTCGTCGCTTTGCCTTTGCTGCATTGGTTGTCGTTGGTGACAAGAATGGCCGTGTTGGCTATGGCACCGGGAAGGCTCGTGAAGTCCCCGAAGCTATCCGCAAGGCTACTGAGCAGGCGAAGCGCACCATGGTGCGTGTGCCCCTGCGCGAAGGGCGTACTCTTCATCACGATGTGAAGGGTCACTTTGGCGCCGGTCGCGTCCTGCTCCGCACCGCCCCGGCTGGTACCGGCATCATTGCCGGTGGCCCGATGCGCGCTGTGTTTGAGACCGTGGGGGTCCAGGACGTCGTTGCGAAATGCACCGGCACCACCAACCCCTATAACATGGTCAAGGCTACCTTTGATGCGCTGGTCAATCTGAACAGCCCGCGCATGATTGCCGCTAAGCGCGGTAAGAAGGTTGGCGACATCGTGGCACGTCGTGAAGGGTCTGGGGCTCCGGAAGGAGCCGTTGCCGAGGGGGCTGTCCAAGCCTCCGCCGGTGAATAAGGAGATCTGACATGGCGCAAGCTAAGCTGAAAGTCACCCAGACGAAAAGCCCGATTGGTCGTCGTTCCGACCAGCGTGCTACTCTCGTCGGCCTGGGGCTGAACAAGATCCGTCGCGAAAGCACCCTGGAGGATACTCCTTCGGTGCGCGGCATGATCTCCAAAGTTCAGCACCTGGTGAAGGTGGAACCGGCGGAATAACGCCGGGTGCGGAGGGAAACGGCTCATCCCGTTTCCCCTCGTGCTTTGAACAATTAGGATTCGTGCGATGAAACTGAACGAACTCCGCGATAATCCCGGTGCCACTAAAAACCGCATGCGTGTTGGTCGTGGTATCGGCTCGGGCAAAGGCAAGACCGCTGGTCGCGGCGTCAAGGGGCAAAAATCCCGTACTGGCGTTTCGATCAATGGTTTCGAAGGCGGCCAGATGGCCATCTATCGTCGCCTTCCCAAGCGCGGCTTTACCAACATTTTCCGCAAGGATTATGTTGCGATTAACCTGGATCGTATCCAGGCAGCTGTTGAAGCTGGTAAAATTGATGCCAGCGCCCCGGTGACCTCTGCGACCCTGGTCGCTGCCGGTTTGGTCAAGTCGGCCAAAGACGGCATCCGCCTGCTGGGCAATGGCGAGCTGAAGGTTGCTTTGACCTTTGACATCGCCGGTGCTTCCAAATCCGCTGTTGAAGCGGTGGAAAAAGCTGGTGGTAAGGTTACTCTGCCGGGTTCGGCAGAAGCCTAAGGAAAGAAACGGTCGCCTGCAGGTATTGCGGCGACCGTCTTTTCATGGGGTCTTCCCCTTTTGGCGCGGTCACAGCTGACCAGACCAATCTGGAATGCGGCGGCGATCAGCCGCCGTCCTCATTTAGCGGCTAAGCTTTACGGATTCGTCGTGCAACTACGATCGAATCTGCTAAGCTGCGCGCCGCAGATTATGGAAACCGGAGCACCGCATGGCTTCCGCCGCCGAGCAGCTTGCCTCTAATCTTTCTTTGAGCACCTTCGCTAAGGCGACTGAGCTTAAGAAGCGCATCTGGTTCACCCTGGGTGCGTTGGTCATTTACCGTTTGGGGACCTATATCCCGTTACCGGGTATTGACCCCCATGTTTTACAAGATTTGTTCCGCCAGAATCAGGGCGGCATTCTGGGTATGTTCGATATGCTCGCCGGTGGTGGCTTGTCGCGCATGGCCATTTTTGCGCTGAATATCATGCCGTATATTTCGGCATCGATTATTTTGCAGCTGATGAGTGCCATTAGCCCGCAGATGGAGGCCCTCAAGAAAGAGGGCGACAGTGGGCGGAAAAAGATTAACCAGTACACGCGATATCTTACCGTCGTCATCTGCGCCATGCAGGCCTATGGGATTGCTGTCGGCCTCGAGTCGATGTCGTCGAGCGCCGGGGCTGCAGTGCCTGACGCAGGATGGTTCTTCCGTTTTACCACCGTGGTAACGTTGGTTGGCGGTACCCTGTTCCTGATGTGGTTGGGTGAGCAGATCACCGCGCGCGGCGTCGGGAACGGTATTTCGCTGATCATTTTCGCTGGTATTGTTGCGAACTTGCCGTCTGCGCTTGCCGCGACGTTGGAACTGGGGCGGACTGGGGCGATTAGCCCGCTGGTGATCGTCGCTATTTTGGCTATGGCTGTTGCGGTTATCACCTTTATCGTCTTCATCGAACGGGCGCAGCGCCGTTTGCTGGTGCAGTACCCCAAGCGTCAAATGGGGAACCGCGTTTATGGCGGCGAAAGCACTCATTTGCCGTTGAAGATCAATACCTCCGGCGTGATCCCGCCGATTTTCGCCAGTTCGATTTTGCTGCTGCCGACCACGGTGGCGCAGTTTATGGCGGATACCGGTCCGGCTTGGGTGCGTGATATCACCGCGCTTTTGGGTCATGGGCAGCCGCTTTACATGGCGCTGTTTGCGACCATGATCATTTTCTTTGCCTTTTTCTATACTGCGGTGGTGTTCAACCCGGTTGAGACCGCTGACAACCTGAAAAAGCACGGTGGGTTTATTCCAGGCATTCGCCCGGGGAAGCACACTGCCGACTACCTTGATTTTGTCCTTACCCGCTTGACTGTTTTGGGCGCTGGATATCTGGTGTTCATTTCGATCTTGCCGGAATTCCTGATCAGCCACTTCTCCGTTCCGTTTTACTTCGGGGGAACCAGCTTGCTGATCGTGGTCACGGTCACCATGGATACGGTGGCGCAGATCCAGTCCCACTTGCTGGCACACCAGTATGAGGGGCTCATCAAAAAGTCCAAACTGAGGGGAAAGCGGAAGGCATGAAGGGGAAACGTCTGATTTTTATGGGTCCGCCTGGCGGTGGCAAGGGGACCCAGGCGCAGCGCCTGCAAGATAAGTACGGCATTGTGCAGCTCTCAACTGGTGACATGCTGCGCGCTGCTGTGGCGGCAGGCACTGAAGTTGGTAAACGCGCTAAGGAAGTGATGGACGCCGGGAAGTTGGTGTCCGATGACATTGTTATCGGCATCATTGACGAGCGCCTTGACCAAGATGATACGGCCAACGGGTTTATTCTTGATGGCTTTCCGCGTACGGTTGCTCAGGCCGAAGCTCTTGATGGCTTGCTTGAGCGCAAAGGTATGGGGCTGGATGCGGTCCTTGAACTGCGCGTTCCTGATGCTTTGTTGGTTGCGCGGATTACAGGTCGCTATACGTGTGCCAAATGCGGCGCAGGCTATCACGATTCTTTCCAAAAGCCGGCACAAGACGGCGTTTGCGATAAGTGTGGCGGGACTGAGTTCAAGCGCCGCGCTGATGACAACGCCGAAACGGTGATCAGCCGTTTGGAAGCCTATCATGCACAGACCGCGCCTTTGCTGCCTTACTACGAGGGCAAGAGTTTGCTACATGTGATTGATGGCACCAAAGACATTGATGTGGTGACTGGTGATCTAGAAGCGATTCTAGGGAACTAATCCCCTCAGCACCTGGGGTCCGCGCCGTCTTTGCTGATAGTGCGGGTATCCTCAGGGCAAAGGCCAGGACGTTTAGTCCGGCCAACTGGGACTGCAGCGAGTCGTTGTGGTCTTGCACAGGGAACGAGATGACAAGAAGGCGTGTTGTAGCGCTCTTGTGGGCCGAAAGGCTGGCAGGTAGATGCCGCAGCAGTCTAGGGGATGAGCCCCGTCTTGCGTCTTTTTTTAAACAAGCGGGCTTTCCCCTGTGAAGCCTAGATGCAGCTTGAACCGCTCTGGTGGTTGACAGACGAAGCGTGTTGCCTATAATCGCGCACCTTCCGAGTCATATCTTCGGAAAACTAATTGGAGCAGCGGCGCTAGAGCGGAATCGGGCGGTTGCTGAGTGAAAAGGAGTACGGGCTTTGGCGCGTATCGCTGGTGTAAATATTCCGACCAATAAGCGCGTTCCCATCGCGCTGACCTACATCTACGGGATTGGTTCTAAGTTCGCTAAGGACATCTGTAAGGAACTCGGCATCGAGGAATCGGTGCGCGTGAACCAGTTGTCTGATGATGAAGTTCTGCGTCTGCGCGAACTGATCGACCGCGACTACAAAGTCGAAGGTGATCTGCGTCGTGAAGTCGCGATGAACATCAAACGCCTTATGGATCTGGGTTGCTATCGTGGCCTGCGTCATCGTCGTGGTCTGCCGGTGCGCGGTCAGCGTACCCATACCAACGCACGTACCCGTAAGGGTCCGGCGAAGGCGATCGCAGGTAAGAAGAAGTAACCCAATAACGAAAGCAGGATACGGCAATGGCCAAGGCAGCTGCTGCGCGTCCGCGTCGGCGCGAACGCAAAAACATCATGTCGGGCATCGCCCACGTGAACGCTACCTTTAATAATACCTTGATCACCATCACCGATGTTCAGGGTAACGTGATTTCCTGGTCCTCTGCTGGTATGCAGGGCTTCAAGGGCTCGCGTAAGTCCACTCCCTACGCCGCCCAGGTGGCAGCCGAAGACGCGGGCCGTAAGGCCCAAGAACACGGCATGAAGACCTTGGAAGTCGAAGTTTGTGGCCCCGGTTCGGGTCGCGAGTCGGCCCTGCGTGCTTTGTCGGCAATTGACTTCACGATCACTGCGATTCGTGACGTTACGCCGGTTCCGCACAACGGTTGCCGTCCGCGTAAGCGCCGTCGCGTTTAATCGCGCTGCGACGTACTCCTTATGCCGCCACCCCGGGCCGAGATGCCCGGGGTCAGGCGGCTTTGGCGTGGAGCGTGTCTATCCTCAACAGGACGGCTCCATTGGTCTCAGGATTTCGCGTGCGTGCGCGCTGATTGCGAAAAACTCTGAGCCGACGCCTAACATTTGTTGACCCTGTTTGAATGAGGGCACGCCCGTGATTCAGAAGAACTGGCAGGAACTTATTAAACCGTCGAAGCTCGCCGTTGAGCCAGGCGATGATCCCCGCCGGATGGCGACTGTGGTTGCCGAGCCGCTGGAGCGTGGCTTTGGTTTGACTCTGGGCAATGCGTTGCGTCGTGTTTTGCTGTCGTCCCTGCAAGGGGCGGCGGTGACGGCGATTCAGATTGATGGCGTTCTGCACGAGTTCTCGTCGGTCGCTGGTGTGCGTGAAGACGTCACTGACGTCATCTTGAACATCAAAGCGCTGGCCTTGCGGATGCATGGCGAAGGCCCCAAGCGGATGACGCTGGTGGCCAAGGGCCCAGGTGAAGTTACCGCAGCGCAGATTAATACCGGCGCTGATATCGAGATCATGAATCCCGATCTGGTGATCTGTCACTTGGATACCAACGCTCAGCTGCGCATGGAACTGACCGTTGATAGCGGCAAGGGTTATGTTGCCGCGTCGTCGAACCGCCAGGAAGATGGCCCGATTGGCTTAATTCCCATCGATTCGATTTTCTCGCCGGTGCGTCGTGTGTCGTATCGTATCGAGAACGCCCGCGTTGGTCAGGTGACGGACTATGACAAGCTGAACATGGTTCTTGAAACCAATGGTTCGGTGACCCCCGAAGATGCGTTGGCCTTGGCTGCACGTATTCTTCAGGACCAGCTGCAGCTGTTCATCAACTTTGACGAACCGCAGACGGCCTTTGAAGAGCGCAAAGAAGAAGAGCTGCCCTTCAATAAAAACCTGTTGCGCAAGGTTGACGAGCTTGAGCTTAGCGTCCGTTCGGCCAATTGCCTCAAGAATGACAACATCATCTACATCGGTGATTTGGTCCAAAAGACCGAAGCCGAGATGTTGCGGACTCCGAACTTTGGCCGCAAGTCACTGAACGAAATCAAGGAAGTTTTGGCTCAGATGGGGCTGCACTTGGGCATGGAAATTCCCAATTGGCCGCCGGAAAACATCGAAGAGCTGGCTAAAAAGCTCGAAGAACCCTACTAGGGGGACTTCGCCTTGGTGATGCGATCGCAGCGCAGCCTTTAGGAAGGGTGCCTGCGATTGTTTTTTCCGAGGCATGAGTGGTAGGGGCGCGTGGTCTATCTTTGCGCGTCACTGGTTTTATCTCGTAAGTTTTGCCTTTGGCCCATGATGGGCCTACCGCTTTTTCCTCCGTGTTTTAGCACGGGCGGCAAGCGGTCCACCGATCGGCTCCGCGCGCGGGGCCAAGCCACAGAGGAGAGTGACATGCGTCACGGTCTTTCCGGTCGTAAGCTGAACCGTACCAAATCCCACCGTAAGGCTCTGTTTGCTAACATGGCGACTGCCTTGTTGAAGCATGAGCAGATCAAGACCACCCTGCCGAAGGCGAAAGAACTGCGCCCGGTCGCCGAAAAGCTGATCACTCTGGCAAAGCGCGGCGATCTGCACGCTCGTCGTCAGGTTGCAGCGATCATTCGCGAAGAAGAAGTTGTCCGTAAGCTGTTCTCGGTTTTGGGTGAACGCTACAAGGATCGCACCGGTGGTTACACCCGCGTCCTGAAGGCTGGCTTCCGTTATGGCGATGCCGCTCCGATGGCTGTTATCGAATTGGTTGATCGTGATCTGTCGGCTAAGGGTGCCGAAGATAAGGCACGCGTTGCCGCTGAAGCCGAATTCGAAGAAGAATAGGTTATCCTGTTCCTTTAAGGATCAGTGATGGTTAAGTGCCTATTGGCATTTACGGGCGCCCTGCTTTTAGCAGGGCGTTCGCTTATCTAGACAATTTAGATAACGGCTTATCCCCATTGCTCCGGTAGGCCCCATTCGTTGAAAATGTAGGTCGAGCATTTTGTTGGCGCAGACACTGGGCAGGCGCACAATTCCGCCCATGCCCGCACGCTGGAACGCCGACAACCGCCCGCCATCGCTCACCGAATTCACGGCGCGCTTCCCCACTGATGACGCCTGCGCCGCCTACCTGTTAGCAAGGCACTCCAACAGCATGTCGGCCCTCCAGCTTCAGGCCAAGCTCGACCTCGGCTCCTATAAGATCGCGTGGCGGCTGCTCCACAAGCTGTGCCGGGCCATGGCCAACCCCGACCGCACGATGCTCTCCGGCGATGTCGAGATGGACGAGACCACCATCCCATTCCGCACTTTGGGTGACCCGGTGGGCGGCGGCCAGGGACGAAGCCCCATCGGCAAGATCGCCGTCATCGGCGCGGTCTAACTGGCGGAGGGCAACAAGCTGGGCCGCATTCGGCTGGGGGGCATCCCCGACTATCGGGGCGACACCCTCAAGGGTTTCATTGAGCGCAACGTCGAGCGCGGCAGTCACATCGGGACCGACGACAATAAGAGCTACTACGGACTGCGCGGCTATGAGAACATGCCTCGCGTCATCGGCAGGATGGCGGTACAGATCATCATGCCCTGGATTTACCGGGCCTTCTCGAACCTCAAGCGCTGGTGCATGGGCGTCTTCCACGGCTTCCGCCGCAAGTACCTCAACGCCTACCTCAACGCGTTCGTGTTCCGCTGGAACCGCCGCCACAGCTACCGTTCGGCCTTCGAGCGGCTGGTCGGCATTGGCATCGCCACCACCCCGGCGACCTACGCCGACATCCGGGCTGACGGTCACTGGCCGCCGCGCGGCCCGAAGATGATGACCACGGCACCGACGACGCAGATCGCTGCGCCGATGGTGTCCCAGCGGTCGGGGCGGGAGCCTTCGACCGCCCACATCCAGACCAGCGACGCGAGGATGTAGATGCCACCGTAGGCCGCGTAGGCGCGCCCGGCGAAGTCGGCGTCGATGCGGGTGAGCGCCCAGGCGAACAGGGCGAGGCTGACCATGCCGGGCACCAACCACAGCGGCGACTTGTCCAGGCGCAGCCATGCCCAGAAGGCGAAACAGCCGCCGATCTCCGCGAACGCGGCCAGGATGTAGGTTAGAATGGTCCACATGCAGGCTCTCCTCTTCCCTATCGTCGCCTGGAATAGCGGAGGTGTCGAGCCTCATCGAATCAAGATGCGGTGGTCACCGGAAGGAAGGGGATAAGCCGTTTTATATATTTTGTTATTGGTCGCTCTTTGACTTTCCAGCGTTGGTTATCGTGATCAAATTGACTGGTATCAGACGCGCGGTTCCTAAAGTTTTGATCAGGATTTAGCGCAAAAGACAGTGTGCCCACAGGGTATTTGTCCTACTGCCCCTCTGTTTCATCTCCGTTGCATCATCCGAGAGCTGATTTGGCATGGCTCTGGCGGCTTTTGAACGATGTTTGTTGCCGCATCTCGTCCTTGTTCCCATAGGAGGAGATAGGCGGTTTTTTTTCTAAAACGTTAGGGAAGACCTTGGCTTTTTAGAACACTAAGGTATTAAGGACCTCCCACTGGTATAAATTATAATGCGCTTATGCACTGACTTTAAGCGCTGTATATACAGTATGCTAAAGCCCGTGGAGCCTTAGCCATTTTCGGCAGCATCAGATGACCATAGGGGATTTTTTTTACCCATGTCCGCGCCTGATACATCTTTTTTCCGGTTCGCGACTTGGTCTATGCTACCCACCTTGTGGCATCGATGGCGTTACCCTGCAATCCATAGAGGCGAGGCATCCCAGGAACAACGTGTAGAACGCTGGACTGGCCGCTATCCCTTGCGCATAGGTTTAGCCGTTGTTGGTATTGCCTTGCTCGGATTGTTGGCGGTTACTTTACTGTCTGATCGCTTTCGGGTGCATGACGAGGCGGCAAAAAGCATCCACAACGTTTCGTTGGCTGCGCGTGAGCATCTTTCGCATGTTTTTGCTGAAAGTGAGCGTTTGGTATTTTCCGCTCAGGGGGCGGCGCGTAGGGTGCTTGTTGACCCGGCAGCTAATCAAAACTCTGGGCACGATCCTCTTGCCCTTGTCGGTTTTTTCAAAACGGTACAGCTACCTCCCTATCTGTTTTCCCTGGCGGTGAGTCGTGCAGATGGCACCGTTATTCAGGCGTTAGGGCCGTTGGGTCAAGGGGGGGCGGACCTTCTGCGCTCACACCTCAGTGATAAGCACCCCATCAGCGATGCGATGATTTTATCTCCGTTATTGCAATTTCCCATTGAGCAAAGCTTTGAGCCGCCGTCAGGGGAGCGGCAAAGCAGCGTCATTTTTTCCTCACGCCCTTTGTTTGCGCAAAATGGCGAGCTGATTGGCTGGATTACCACCGCCATTAAGCCTGAGTTTTTTGGATCCTTTTTTCGCGCTATGGAGCTCGGCGTTGGTGGTTTGGTTCAGGTGGTTCGCCGAGACGGCAGCATTCTCATCCGCACCCCCTATCACGCGGGCAGCCGCCCTCAGGGGCAACTAGCTCCTGCTGATATGGTACAGCTCTTTAATCAGAGCGAGCGCGGGCAATTCGATGGCATCGACCCCGTTGATGGTGTTGATCGCCTTTATGCCTATGAAAGCCTGGGGGAAATACCGCTTGCGGTGATTGTCGGTATGGCCAAGCAAGACGTCTATGGCGATTGGGCGCGGCGGGCGATGCTGTTGGGGCTGTTTGGCGTTTTGGCGATGGGGGTGATAGCCTTGCTTGCTCGCCAGCTTGGGCTTTATCTTGATGCTGTTCAGGCGTCACGCCTCCGCTATCGCAACGCCGAAGAACACCTCAGTCAAGCGCAGGCCCTGGCTCATCTGGGCAGTTGGCAATGGGTTTTACCCAGTAATCGCATGTGGTGGTCGGCGGAAATGAAACGTCTGTGCGGCCTATCGATTCACGATCCTAGCCGCCAGCCATCCTATGACCTGTTTCTTGCTCTGGTGCACCCCGCTGACCGGGCGCGCTTGGCCATCACCATTGGTCAAGCGCTAGAAGACGGCCAGTCATTCGAGCTTGACCATCGCTTACTGTTGGCGGACGGCACGGTGCGCCACGTTCATCAAGAAGGCCAATGTGTGTTGGGCGAAAATGGCGAGGTCGATCGGCTGGACTGCGTTTTACAAGACGTCAGTCAAGCCGCCGAGTTGCAAGCTCAATTGGCCGATGCGGCCAAGTTGAGTACGCTGGGGGAAATGGCATCGGGAATGGCGCATGAACTTAGCCAGCCGCTGAATATCATCCATATGACGGCGGAAGGCGCGTTGATTGACCTTGAGTCTGTAACCGAGAGTTCCACTGCATCGCTGGACGAGAGGGTCGGGGCGTCGTTCTCTACGTTACGCGATGCGGTTATGCGGATTGCCGGACAGGCGGAGCGTATGGGGCAAGTTCTTGATCACATTCGCATTTTCTCCCGCCGCGACAGCGGACCGGCAGAGATATTTGATGCGGCCCAGGTGGTGCGGCGCACGCTTGATAGCCTAGGAGGATCTTTTGATCAGTCAGAAATCGCCCTTCACAGTGCCCTAACCCCTGATTTGCGGGCGCCGGTGATGGGGCATGCCGTACAGTTAGAGCAGGTCCTGATGAACCTGTTGATCAACGGCAAAGAGGCCGCCCTAGCGGCAGCGTCTGAAATACGCCATCCTGTTCCGGGGGTCGGCAAGGGGTGGATTAACCTCAGCGCGCAAAGGGTGGGGTCTGACCTACAAGTTTTGATCCATGATTCAGGGCGGGGTATTGCTGATAATCAGATCGACCGTTTGTTCGAGCCTTTTTTCACCACCAAGGAAGCCGGTGCGGGGCCAGGCCTGGGGCTATCTGTGGCCTACGGAATTATCTCGGCCATGGGGGGGAAGCTCACGGCGCAAAATAGCCCGCAAGGGGGGGCTGTTTTTGAGCTGCGCCTGCCGATCCAACTGCGTGCTTTAGCCCCGACGCCAAAGGACGCAGGCTCGCCGCAGTTAGAAACAGTCTGCACTCCGTCGCCGCAAGCCGCAGCAAAGTCCGCTGATGTTTGGCCCCTTGGTCCGCATCTTGCTAAGCTCAAGGCCGACAAAGGGCAGGGCAGAGGCGTACATAACCCTGATTGTCATCATCTCTTGTTTATCGAGCGTGTTCCAGGGGCATTGATGGCCATGCGGATGCACCTTGCACGTAAGGGCTTTTTGACCTCTACCGCCGAAACAATTGGCGATGCGGAAGCGATGGTGCGAAGCCATGCTTTGTCTTTGGTGATTACCGATCATCTGACCAGCCCAGACCTCGATAGGTTTGGGCCGCAGAGCATGATCTGTGCCTCACTTAAAAATACAGTTCATGCCATTGATCCTCAGTTGCCGATCCTTGGCTTAGCCCCACATCATCCCGGCTCGGTGTCGGTGGGGCGGCCTGTCGGCGATGCCTGTAACATCGAGCGCGGCGAGCGTGGCACCTATATTATTCATCAGGCTGTGGGAATGGGTGATCTGTGTGATGCAATACATGCGATCCAAAGAAACACAGCATCATAAAGAGGGCCTCACTGAATTTAGGCTCCTGAACTGTTGCACACGGCTGGGTAAGATGTGTCTGTTGAAAACAACACGGCATCCCATGCGCATGCAACCACCGCCGAGCAGGCATTTGAGCATAACCACAGTGAGCAGGACTGTTTGTCGGCTTGCCTGAGTTCTGCGCACCGGTCTGATGTTCCATGCGGTGAATGGGCGTCTATTATGGTGATGTTGGCTAAGAATAGGGGCAAAAGGCGGCGCCTGCCTGTTGGCGAGAGGCCAAAAATGGGGAGGGGCTCTCCATTTTATGGCCTTGTCCCAGTGCTGATTCTGCGAAAGTGGATTCATTTCAAGCACATGTGGCGGTTGATCGCCAGAAGAGCCTAAAAAATATGCAGGCTAGTGTGAGGGGTGGGTGAATTTTTGAGCAGGGGCTTTTTGTGCACTGCAATGCATAAAATAGAATGTTCATTAATATATTGATAAATAACAATAAATTATCATATTGATGACTTGGCACGGGTCTTGAAAGGGATAGGGCTGAGGACCGAGGCGCGGCGACCAGCCGCACATAGTCACAATATGAGGGGTGCATCCATGAAACTCGTCATGGCCATCATTAAACCGTTCAAGCTGGACGAAGTGCGCGAAGCACTCACCCCGCTTGGAATTCAGGGCCTGACTGTCTCTGAGGTCAAAGGTTTTGGCCGTCAGAAGGGGCAAACCGAGATCTATCGCGGTGCCGAATACCAAGTCAGCTTCCTGCCTAAGGTAAAGATCGAAGTTGCGGTTAAGGCTGATATGGCCGATCGCGTGGTCGAAGCCATCTGCGCAGCGGCCAAAACCGATAAAATCGGCGACGGCAAGGTATTCGTCTTCGATATCTCGAAGGCCGTGCGCATTCGCACCGGCGAAACCGACAACGACGCCCTTTAAGGTGCTGAGGGGATTTATCTGATGACCAACTCTAAGACAAAACACTTGGCGATTTTTGTCGCCCTGCTGACTCTGGCGGCGGCTGCGCCGGCGCAGGCGGCGGTTGATCCCGAAACTGCCTATATTTTTAACACCCTGTCGTTCCTGTTCCACGGTTTCCTGGTGATGTGGATGGCTGCGGGCTTTTGCATGCTCGAAGCCGGTTTGGTTCGCACCAAGAATACCAGCATTCAGTTGCTGAAAAATATCGCGATTTACGCTGTTGCTGGCCTGATGTACTGGCTGATCGGCTATAACCTGATGTACACCGGCGTTGACGGTGGCTATTTCGGTTCGATCGCTATTTGGGCTGCCTCTGATCCGGCGATCACCGAAGCGGGCTTTGATGCCGCTGCCGAGCAGGGCTACGCCGCTGGTTCCGATTGGTTCTTCCAGATGGTGTTCGTTGCCACTGCAGCGTCCATTGTTTCGGGTACCGTTGCCGAGCGTATCAAGCTGTGGCCGTTCATGATGTTCACGGTTGTCTTGACCGCTATCATTTACCCGATCCAGGGCTCCTGGGGTTGGGGCGGCGGCTGGCTGAAAGAGCTGGGCTTCCTCGATTTCGCTGGTTCGACCTTGGTTCACTCCGCTGGTGGTTGGGCTGCTTTGGTTGGCGCCATCATCCTGGGTGCGCGTAAGGGCAAGTACACTGCTGATGGTCGCGTTCATCCGTTCCCCGGTTCGAACCTGCCCTTGGCTGCGATTGGTACTTTTATTCTGTGGCTGGGTTGGTTCGGCTTTAACGGTGGTTCGCAGTTGGCGATGGGCTCGGCTGCTGACATCAAAGCAATTGCCACCATTTACATCAACACCAACATGGCCGCTGCTGCCGGTGTTGTGGTTGCGATGATCCTGACCCAGGTGATCTATAAAAAGGTCGATTTGACCATGGCGCTGAACGGTGCTTTGGCAGGCCTGGTTTCGATCACTGCTGAACCTTTGGCTCCTTCGATCGGTATGGCCGTTTTGGTTGGTTCCGTCGGTGGCGTGTTGGTTGTGCTTGCTGTGCCGGTGTTTGATAAGCTCAAGATTGATGACGTTGTTGGTGCGCTGCCGGTTCACTTGGTCTGCGGCATCTGGGGCACCATTGCCGTGGTTCTGTCCAACAGCGATGCGACCTTGATGGCACAGTTGACCGGCATTGTTTCTGTGGGTGTGTTTGTTGCTGTTACCTCGTCCATTGTTTGGCTGGCGCTGAAGTTCACCGTCGGTATCCGGGTGAGCGACGAAGAAGAACATATTGGCCTTGATAAGGCCGAGCTGGGGATGGAAGCCTATCCCGAATTCGGTCGCGGTTCGCAGTCTCTGTAAGGATCTGCTGACTTTCACGGCACAGTAATCTGATGCGAAACACCCCAGGGGCTTCCTCTGGGGTGTTTTGTTTTGGCATGGGAGGCTATAGCGCTTTAAATCTGCGCGCCTTGACACTCAGCCCCAACCGCTGGGTAGTCTGTTAACGCCGGACTTACACGGAGCGGAACGTTAACTCGCCATGGCCTCGACGGAAAAATAGTCTACAGTGCGCCATTGCTTTTGATCACAGGAGACATCCTATGCCGCAGATTCGTCTAGAATGCAGCCAGCAGATGGCTGATAGCATGGAAACTCAGGCGTTTTTTAAATCGCTACATGATCTGGTCGTCAGTAAGGCTGGAGCCTCGTTAGGGGCATGCAAAAGCCGGGTGGCCGTTGTGCAGGATGTCTATGTTGCTGACGGTGCGCCGAACCGCGATATGGTTAATGTGGAAATTGGCTTGCTCAGTGGCCGCACGCCCGAGGTTTTGACCGAAGTCGGTTCGACAGCTTTAGCTTTGCTCAACGCCATGGTGGCACAGGCGGCCGGAGAGCGGCAGGTTGAAACGTCAGTACGCCTTGTGGATATGCCCCCGGCACTTTATTTCAAATAGGGACTGTTAAAGTCGCCCCTTTGATACCGCTCTGTGTGGCGGAGGCAGGGGGGCGACGGCAATGCAGGGTGAACAACGAGAAAAGGTAAATACGATGCAGCAGGCTTTGCGGCAGTGGCAGCAGGGATTTTCATGGTTTGGCGGCGCTGTTGTCGCCGTTAGCATGATACTGGCCAGCGCAGTGCCAATGGCACAGGCGCAACAGGTCCCGTCCAGTCGGGAGCAAATTCAGCTGTCCTTTTCCCAGGTGGTGCGTCAGGCTGCTCCGGCGGTGGTGAACATTTATACGCGGAAAGTTGTGCGTGCCCGATCCTTGCCGCCGATTTTTCAAGATCCGCGCTTTCAGTTCTTTTTTGGCAATCGCTTGCCCCAGGGTTTGCCACAGCAGCGGGTGGAAAACGCGTTAGGGTCAGGGGTTTTGATCGAAGCCGATGGCGTGGTGGTGACCAACAACCACGTGATCGAAGGCGCCGATGAAATTACCGTGGTTTTACAAGACCGCCGCGAGTTCCAGGCCGAGCTTGTCGGCAGTGACGAGCGTACAGACCTTGCGGTTTTGCGCCTGAAAGACGCCCCCAGTGATTTGCCAATTTTGCCGCTAGGGTCGATGGATGCGCTTGAGGTCGGCGATTTGGTATTGGCAATTGGCAACCCCTTTGGGGTTGGGCAAACGGTGACCAGCGGGATTGTTTCGGCCTTGGGGCGTCATACCTCGGGGACCAGCTACAACGCTTATATTCAGACTGATGCGGCGATCAATCCGGGGAACTCAGGCGGTGCCCTGGTCACCATGGATGGCCATTTGGCGGGGATTAACTCGGCAATTTATACCCGTGATGGCGGCTATATGGGCATTGGTTTTGCCATTCCGGCGGATATGGTGCAGACGGTGACACAGGCTTTACTGAATGGCGGTAAAGTCATCCGGGCTTGGGCGGGGATTACCGCCCAGTCGGTGGGGCAAGACATTGCCACCACCTTGGGCTTTGACCGTCCGGGCGGGCTTTTGGTTAACGGTGTGGCCCCTGAGAGTCCGGGGGATCGGGCCGGGCTGCATGTGGGCGATGTGATTATTGCCTTTGATGGCGAAGTGTTAGCCAATCCGGTGGATTTTCGCTATCGCATGGGAACCAAGACCCTGGGGAGTACGGCAAAACTATCGGTGCTGCGCGGCGAGGAGATGATGGCCCTGAATATGCCCCTCGAAGCGCCCCCCGAAGAGCCGCCGCGCGATACGACCGAATTGGTTGGCCGTCAGCCGTTGAGTGGTACGGTGGTTGCCAACCTCAACCCCGCCTTGGCCGAAGAAATCGAGCAACCTTATGCTCCTGGGCAGGTGGTTGTGACGGCGGTCAAGCGCACGGGCCTTGCGGCGCGCGTGGGTGTGGAGGCGGGGGATGTGATCCGCGAAGTGAATGGCAAACGAATCACTTCGGTGTCTGATTTGCCACCGCTTCTGTCGCAGTCTCGCAGCAACTGGCGGATCGTTTTGGTGCGCAAGGGGCAAATTGTGACCCTGCGGATTTGATGCAGGCAGCTCGGCCCAGGGGGCGGGGGTGCGGAACAGGATGAGATGAGCAGTTTATTCGACCAAATGAGTCCGCGCCCGCTGGCTGATCGGCTGCGCCCGCAACGCTTGGATCAGGTGGTGGGGCAGGGGCATTTGTTGGGACCCGATGGCCCGTTAGGGCGCATGGTGGCCAGCGGCCGCATGAGTTCTATCGTTTTGTGGGGGCCGCCGGGGTGTGGGAAGACCACCTTGGCGCGGCTTTTGGCTGCGCATACGGATTTACAGTTCGAACCGCTTTCGGCAGTGTTTTCTGGCGTCGCTGATTTGCGGCGGGTGTTCGAGGCGGCAAAAACACGGCGACAGGACGGCAAGGGGACTTTGCTGTTTATTGATGAAATTCACCGTTTTAACCGCAGCCAGCAAGACGGTTTTCTGCCCTATGTCGAAGACGGTACGGTGATTTTGGTCGGGGCGACCACGGAAAATCCGTCGTTTGAACTCAATGCAGCTTTGCTCTCGCGCTGTCGGGTGGTGGTGCTTAACCGTTTAGACGATGCCGCGCTCGAAGGGTTATTGCTGCGCGCCGAGGAAGAAGAAGGCCGTGCTTTGCCCGTTACCGACGATGCCCGCCAAGCGTTGCGGGCGATGGCCGATGGCGACGGGCGCTATTTGTTGGTGATGGCCGAGGAACTGTTTGCTTCGCCAGCGGGGCAGGTTCTCGATTTTGCGGCGCTGGCGGGCGTGGTGCAAAAACGGGCGCCGGTGTATGATAAAGATCGTGACGGCCACTATAATCTGATTTCAGCGCTGCATAAGTCGCTACGCGGGTCGGATGCGGATGCGGCGCTGTATTGGATGTGCCGTATGCTTGAGGGCGGCGATGATCCGGGCTATATCCTGCGCCGCTTAACCCGCTTTGCGGTCGAAGATATTGGCATGGCAGATCCTGGGGCGTTGACCCAGGCGATTGCTGCCTGGGAAGCCTATGACCGCCTGGGCAGTCCCGAAGGTGATTTGGCCCTGGCGCAGTTGGTTTTGTATTTGGGAACAGCGCCTAAGTCGAACGCCGCCTATACCGCCTATAAGGCGGCGCGGGCAGCGGCGCGCAAGACGGGCAGTCTCATGCCGCCCAAGCATATCTTGAATGCGCCGACGGGGATGATGAAAGATCTTGGCTATGGGGCCGGATACGCCTATGACCACGATACGCCGGATGGTTTTTCGGGGCAGGATTATTTCCCCGAGGAGATGGGACGGCAGCAATTTTACGATCCGCCAGAGCGCGGATTTGAACGCGACGTGCGCAAACGGTTAGCCTATTGGCAACGCTTGCGCGACCGCCATCAGGCGCGTACGAAAGGAGATCCCCCATGACCCCGCAGTTGGTTTTAGCGGTGGCAGCAGGCGGCGCGGTGGGTTCTGCCGCCCGTTATGTCAGTGTCTCACTGATTGGCCGCTGGGTCGGCACCGGGTTTCCTTGGGGAACACTATTCGTCAACTTGGCTGGATCGTTTATCATGGGGTTGCTGGTCGAACTGGCAGCACGCAAGCTAAACATCCCCGAGCCTTGGCGGGTGTTTATTTTTGTTGGCATGCTGGGCGGCTTTACGACGTTTTCGACGTTTTCGCTCGATTTGGTCAGTTTAATGCAGCGAAACTTGGGGCTAGCGGCACTCTACGGAGTTGTTTCGGTAGCGTTGGGGGTGGCTGCTCTGTTCGCTGGAATGGCGGCAGTACGATGGGGAATTCTATGAGTGTGAATCTGGTGGCCGTGGCCGCCGAAGAAACCGAAGTCCGCTTGGATCGTTGGTTTAGGCGTCATTATCCCAACCTTGCCCACGGGCGGCTGGAAAAGCTGCTGCGCACGGGGCAGGTGCGGGTTGATGGCAAGCGGGCAAAATCCAACCAGCGTTTGGAAGGCGGTCAGATGATCCGCATTCCGCCGTTGGGCGATATCGAGACCTTGCCACCCCGGCGCAGCCGTCAAACCGTGTCTGATGACGATGCGGCGATGTTGCGCGGGCTTATTCTCCATCAAGATGATGATGTGATCGTCATCGACAAGCCCGCAGGCCTGGCCACACAGGGTGGCACCGGCATGACGCGCCATGTTGATGGCATGCTTGATGCTTTGTGCTTTGACTTGGTCGAGCGCCCGCGTTTGGTGCACCGACTGGATAAAGATACCTCGGGCGTTTTGGTGCTCGGGCGGACGATAACGGCGGCGGCGGCTTTGGCTAAGGCTTTCAAAAGCCGCGAAGCGCGCAAAGTCTATTGGGGCTTGGTGGTTGGCTTGCCCAACCCACCCGATGGCATCATCAAGGCACCGATTGCCAAGATGGAAACCGGCCACGGCGAGCGGATGGAAGTGAACCCCGAGGGCCAAAGCGCGGTGACCGAATTCAAGGTGATCGAAGCCGCCTCGAAAAAGGCCGCTTGGGTGCAGATGGAACCGCGCACGGGGCGCACCCATCAGCTGCGCGTGCATATGGCCTATTTGGGCACGCCGTTGGCCGGGGATAGCAAGTACGGCGACCCGGAAACGTCGTTGCAGGGGCAGATTTCACGCAAGCTGCATCTGCATGCGCGGGCCCTGGAAATCCCCCATCCCGCTGGTGGATTGCTGCGGGTTTTCGCGCCACTGCCCAAGCATATGCAAGACAGCTTTGATTTCTTTGAGTTCGATATTGACGCGGCTGGTGATGTTTTTGCCAGTGAGGAGGACGATTGATGAGCGCTGACGCGCCCTTGCGGCTGGTGCTGTTGGATGTGGACGGAACCCTGGTCGATAGCCTGCATAATATTTGCACGGCGATGGATCTGGCCTGTTCTTGGCTGGGTGTCGTGGCACCGCCGCATGCCCATGTCCGTCGTGGCATCGGCCTGTCGTTGATCGAAGCGGTCGCTCAGGCGTTGCCTGAGCAGCCGATAGAGGTCCATGAACGCTTAGCCGAGGCTTATAAAGAGGCCTTTGTCGAGCAACGGGCGCGTCCCGACCATCAAGAATACCTGTTCCCTGGCACCGTCGAGGCCCTGGCGGCCTTGGACGATGCCGGGTGGTTGATGGGCTTGGCGACGGGGAAAAGCCGTCGCGGTGTTGATTCGTTTATCGAACGACACGGCTTTCATCAGCGCTTTGTGACCATTCATACCGCCGATGATGGTCCGGGCAAGCCAGATCCAGAAATGGTCTTCCGCGCTCTTGCGAATACCGGCTGTAATCCCCACCATACGGTTATGGTTGGTGATACAACCTTTGATATGGCCATGGCACGCAGCGCCAAGGTTGGCGCCATTGGTGTCACTTGGGGTAATCATGGGATTGCGGATTTGCGCCGTGCCGGGGCGCAGGAAATCATCGAAGACTTTGCGGGCTTACCGGCGGCGGTGCGGGCCTTAACGCAGGCGTCGTGATGCTTTAGACTAAAACTGCGGTTTTGCCGGAGTTTTGGGATCTTTTTTGCTTTTGTCTTTGTACAACGGGGGATATCTGATGCGGCTTGCAACAGTCTTTAAAATCGTCGGCGGTGTGGTCGTTGCTGCTGGTGTCGGGGCCGTGGCCATTTTGATGTCCATCGATGTCAACCAGTACAAAGGCGAAATCACCGCTCAGGTCGAAAAGGCCACCGGGCGCAAGCTCGAGATTGACGGTGATTTATCGCTGTCGATTGGCTTGCAGCCCGCCGTGGTGGTCAATGGGGTGCGGTTTGCCAATGCGCCCTGGTCAAAAGACCCGACCATGGTTTCGGTGGATCGTTTCGAGGCGCAAGTTGACCTGATGGCGGCCCTCAGTGGGCAGATCCAGGTTGAACGCTTGGTGATCATCAAGCCGACCATTGTTCTAGAAAGCAAGGGCGGTAAAGTAAACTGGGATCTGGAACTGCCGTCAGGGACTGCGGCGGCCAAAGACGCCGCCCCCTCGGGGCAGATTGCCAGTCAGGGGCAGGGTGAGCAACCTGCTGATGCTGCGGGCCAGGGTGGTCTGACATTGCCCAGCCTGCAGGCGGTGGAATTGCGCGACGCCCGCTTGCTGTACCGCGATGGTGAGAGCGGACAAGAACAAGTCCTGGCCATCGAAGACTTCACCGCCGAGGCCGATGGCCTGGATAGCCCGCTTCAAATTGTCCTGAAGGGTGCCTATGACAGCATTGGTTTTGACCTGTCAGGGACCGTTGGCGCCTTGTCGTTGCTGTCGCAAAGCGGCGGTTCTTACCCGGTTGCCCTCGCTGGTACGGTGGCAGGAACGACGCTGTCGGTGGATGGGGTGGTGAAAGATCCGCTGGCGACTCCGGCTGTGGATATGGCGGTGGCGTTCAAGGCTGATAGCTTAGAC
>CEGD01000205.1_pt1 | contig 28829 bp, 21 predicted proteins | sample 306751 | NCBI WGS metagenome assembly CEGD01 (sample SAMEA2755657, study PRJEB7226) | microbial mat metagenome | biome: microbial mat; feature: hypersaline; material: grass silage | place: USA | collected 2014-02-19 | depth 0 m
TATTTACCGGCTGTTGAGGGCGTCGAAGCCGCCGAAGAAAAAACGGTCGGCTTGCCGCGCTCGGGCAATGGGCAAAAGATCTTTCTGGTTGATGACGAGGTGGAAAACCTGAGTGCCATCAGCGAATATCTGCGGGGGCAAAATTATCGCCTACAGGTTTTTGCTGATCCAATTCTAGCGTTAGAGGAAATTCGCAGTAACCCGCTTGGGGTGGATCTGGTAATTACTGATTTTGCAATGCCAGGAATGCAGGGCGACCAATTGGCCTTGGCGATCAAAAAGCTGCGTGGAACCTTGCCGATTGTGATGATATCGGGTTTTTCGTCTAAGGTTACGCAATGGAATCGTGAATCCTTTGGGGTCGATGCCTTTGTGCCCAAGCCTCTGGATTTTATAGCGTTGCTGCGCACGCTGGGGGATTTATTGGCTGCTGACTCAACAACAAAAACGCTCTAGCCCTAAGAAGCAAAAGTTTCGCGGCTACCAATAGCATCGCGGGAAATGGAAACAGCTTTGACCAGCGCATAGACCGACCGCCCCGGCTCGATGCCCATTTCCTGCACCGCCTTGCGGCTGACCCGGCTCATTAGCATGAAACCCGAGCAGTCGAGCTGAACATCGACATAGGGGCCGTCGTTCATTCCCAGGGCAGCAACAACGCCGCGATAGACATTTTGCACCGATAGGCCAATGGGCCTTTCTGCAGCCAAGCTCACATCACGAGATAAAATGCGCACCCGCACGCTTTGCCCCACGGGCAAGGGGACAGTCGGCACCACCAAAGGACCGGCAGGCATATCCAAGCAGCTCAAAGCATACTGATCATCGTGGCTGCGAATGGTGGCGGCAACAACAGACCCCGGATCATACCGCCCGGTTAAATGCTGTAAATCCGGGCGGCTGAGCAGGTCTTCGACCATGCCGACCGCCGCGGATCGGCCTTGATCCATCAGCACCAAAACATCAGCCAGTCGCAAAATCTCGTCCATTGAATGGGTGACGTATAAAATGGGAATCGAAACCTCGCGCGGGAGGCGACCAATAAAGGGCAAAACGTCTTCTTTGCGGTTGCTATCCAGGGCGGCAAGCGGTTCGTCCATCAGCAACAAATGTGGGCTGGTTAACAGCGCCCGGCCAATGGCGACGCGCTGTTTTTCTCCACCCGATAAGCGGGCCGGACGGCGATCGAGTAAATGACCAATGCCCAGCATTGCGACCACATCATGAAAGCCAATGCTGCGCTGGGCGGCGGGCACTAAATCCATGCCATAGCGTAAATTAGCACTGACGGTCATATGGGGAAACAGCCGACCGTCTTGAAAAACATAGCCAATTCGTCGCCGTTCCATCGGCAGGCAGAGGCCCTTTTCACTATCAAACAGCACTCGATCATTTAAAACAACCCGCCCATGATCAGGGCGCGTTAGACCGGCAACCATATTAACCACGCTGCTTTTTCCTGACCCTGACGGGCCAAAAAGCGCTGTAACCCCTGCGGCGGCGGAGGAGAAAGTACAATCAACGGCAAAGACGCCCTGACGGTGCTTGAGATCAACGCTCAGCATGGAAAAACCCTTTCTTTGGCCAGCCAGCGCCTCATCATCCGGCCAAACGTTTTTGCATACGGCGGGCAAAAATCTCGCTCGCGATCAGTGCCGCTAAAGCTAAAATGACCGACAGAATGCACAACCGCAAGGCGGGGGTATCGCCGCCTGGAACCTGGGTAAAGGTGTAAAGGGCAATGGGGAGCGTGCGAGTTTGACCGGGGATATTAGACACAAAGGTGATGGTGGCGCCAAATTCGGATAAGGACCGGGCAAAGGCGAGAATCAAGCCGGTCAACACACCGGGCAGAACCAGCGGCAAGGTTACGGTAAAGAACACCCGCAAGGGCGATGCCCCCAATGTTCGAGCGGCTTGTTCCAGGCCCCGATCCACTTGTTCCATCGACAGGCGAACGGCGCGCACCAGCAAAGGGAACGACATCACCGCCGCAGCAAGCGCTGCGCCTTGCCAGGAAAAGGCAAAGCTGACCCCAAACCATTCGCGCAAGGGCTGGCCGATGATCCCCTGGCGGCCAAAGGCAATCAACAAAGTATAACCCACCACCACCGGCGGCAAAACCAGCGGCAAATGAATCAAACCATCAACGATCATTTTCCCCGGAAACTGCCGCCGGGCCAGCAGCCAAGCACAAAAGAGGCCGAGGGGCAGGCTGGCCAAGACGGCAATGCCCGAGACTCGCAGACTAAGGACGATAGCCTCAATCTCGTACTCTCGCAGGGTCCACCACTCCATCGCTACTCCCCCCGTTTATCCCGGCGCTGCGGGGTTTTCCCTTTCGGGCCATAGTGCGCTGTCAGCCCATAGTGCGCTGTCAGCGCCCGAAAGGGCCAGGCCCTGCTGTGAAGCCCGATTACTCGGTGACGAAACCATACTTAGCAAAAATCGCCTTGGCAGTCGGCGAGAGCATAAAGGTATAGAACGCTTTTGCGTCGTCATCAGCCCCTTTCACCAAAGCTGCCGGATAGGTGATCTTTTTATAGCTTTCTTGTGGGAAGGTGGCCACCATCGTAACCGCATCGCTGATTGCCGCATCGGTGGAATAGACGATGCCCAGCGGGGTCTCGCCGCGCTCAACCAAGGCCAAGGCCCCGCGTACATCCGACGCACGCGCCAGCTTGGGTTCAACCGCCCCCCACTGACCGAGAAATTCCAAGGCGGCCTTGGCATACTGCCCCGCCGGAACATGGTCCGGGTCGCCAACCGACAGGCGATTTTCACCAAGGATAGCGGCTAAATCCATATCTTTGTTGATGGTCAAGGCGACGGCGCCATCCTTGGGCGCGATCATCACCAAGCTATTGCCAAGGAAATCAACGATGCTGTCACTGACCACCATGTCAGCCTTGGCCAGATAGTCCATCCACGAGGTATTTGCCGAAACGAAAATCTGCGCCGGGGCACCTTGTTCGATCTGTTTGGCAAGGGTCGAGGAGGAGGCAAAGCTCGGTACCACCTTTTTCCCCGTTTGGGCGGTGTAAACGGCAATCACGTCGGTCATTGCATTGGTGGTTGATGCAGCAGCGAAAAGTGTTGTGTCGGCTTGCGCCGGGGCGACGGCTGCCGATAACAGGCCAAACGAAACGATGGTGACAGCCGTAAGAGTGCGGACAGAGGCGCTAAGGCGTGCAATCAGCGAAGACATGGTTGGTAACTCCCCCTTTTGATTCAGAAGCACAGCGCTATATCTGAATATAAATTATATCTTGATGGATATAACGCTAGTCAGCCTAGCAAACCGTCACTGCATTGCAACATAAAAAGAGTCCGCGCCGATAGGCCGCCTGCACCGCTGGATTTTCGCGTAAAACAAAAGCGCAGGTGATTACCCTAAGGGAACGGAAAGCACAGATCATTGCCGCTGTGCTGTCGAAAGAGCTTTTCACGCCGCGCCGTGCGCGGTACAACCGCGCCTAACTCACGGCACTCCGGTCCCCGCTTGGCCGCCTGCCTCCATCTTGTACTTTCCTCCGTCTTGTACTTTATGGAGCCGGGCCGCCCATTTTACGCTTGGGGCTGGCATCGCCCGCACCGGACAGGCCGAATTGGACAGGCAATGACTGAACCGACCACCTCCCCCGAAATGACCGCAGCCTCCCTCTCTCCCGCCGACTCGGCCCCCGCTTTGGCGGTTGTGGTGCCGGTGAAGAACGAAGCCGATAACGTTTTTCCGCTGATCGAAGAAATCTTTGCAGCGTTGAAGGACCGGCTGGCGTTTGAAATCATCTATGTCGATGACGGATCGGATGATGCAACCCCGGCCCGCCTTGACGAAGCCAAGGCGCGCTTTCCCATGCTGCGCGTGGTGCGTCATGCCCACAGTTGCGGCCAAAGCCAAGCCGTGCATTCTGGCGTGCGCGCGGCGCGGGCGCCGTGGATTGCCACCCTTGACGGCGACGGACAAAACGACCCGGCAGATATTCCGGCAATGCTCGAACGCCGCGACCAAGAATCCGCCGCCCATGGCCAGGATATTGCCCGAGTGATGATTGCCGGTCACCGGCAAAAACGGCTGGACAACGGCGTGCGGAAAATGTCATCGCGGGTCGCCAACAAAGTGCGTTCTTCGATGCTCAAAGACGACACGCCAGACAGCGGTTGCGGCCTAAAGCTATTTGCCCGCGAAACCTTTTTGGCCTTTCCACGCTTTGACCATATGCACCGTTTTTTGCCCGCTTTGATGCGCCGCGAAGGCGGTGTAGTGGTGAGTGTGCGAGTCAACCATCGCTCACGCGAACGCGGGGTGTCGAAATACGGTGTGTGGAATCGCCTGTGGGTCGGCATTATCGACCTGTTTGGCGTTTGGTGGCTGCAAAAACGAGCGCGGAATCCCGAAGTGGTGCGTCAGGACTGAGGCGGCGATGAACGATCCCCAGACTCCGGCGCAAAACGCGACTGAAGCGCCGCCCGATGACAGCGCCGCCCCAATGACCGAAGACTACGCCGACCAATGGGCCGAGGCTGCCCCGGCGCCAAGCAGTGTAAAACCCCTACTGAAAGGCCTGGTCCTGATTGCCTCGTTGGTGGCAATCGGTGCGGCGTTTAAGGCCCTGGGATTGGCCGATGCCCTTGATACCCATTGGCTGGACGAACGCGTGGTTGGTCAAGGGCTGTGGGGAGAGGCGCTGTTTATCGCCATTGGGGCGATTCTCACCGCTGTTGGCGTCCCCCGGCAATTGGTGGCCGTCGGTGGTGGCTATGCCTTTGGTTTGCTTCCCGGCACACTCATTGCCCTGGTGGCGCAAACCTTGGGCTGTGCGGTGACATTTTTTTATGCCCGTTTGTTGGGGCGATCTTTTATCCAAAATCGCTTTGGTCAACGCATTCAGCGCATCGATGCCTTTTTGCGCACCCATACCTTTTCGATGACCCTGATGATCCGCTTTTTACCAGTGGGGTCGAACGTGCTGACCAACTTGGCTGTCGGTGTCAGCAGCGTGCGGGCTTTGCCATTTCTGGCCGGGTCGGCGGCAGGTTACATCCCGCAAACGGTCATTTTCGTTGTTTTAGGCAGTGGTATTCACCTGGATTCGCTCATGCACACCGCCATTTCGGTGGCAATGTTCGTGGTTTCAGGCCTGATTTCGGTGGCGCTTTATCGCCGGGTTCGCAAACGCGTGCCTTAGGGCATTTTTCTAAAGCCGCACCAGCTCTGTCGTGATCGGCTCTTGACAGGATCGCCCATGCGGCTTACCTGTTTTAGCACTCATCGGAAGGGAGTGCTAACAAGGTGCCCAGCAGGGGCCTGGGGGCTTCCTTCTCAATGGTTAACACTACGGTCAATTGGAGAACCACAATGAAGTTTCGGCCGCTGCACGATCGCGTGCTGGTAAAGCGCGTTGAGACCGAGGCGAAGACTGCCGGTGGCATCATCATCCCGGACACCGCCAAGGAAAAGCCGCAAGAAGGCGAAGTTGTTGCTGTTGGCCCCGGCGCCCGCGGCGATGATGGCGCGCTGGTTGCTCTCGACGTTAAGGCCGGTGACCGCGTCTTGTTCGGCAAATGGTCGGGCACCGAAGTCAAGGTCGACGGCGTTGATCTGTTGATCATGAAAGAATCCGACATCATGGGGATTCTGGAGGGCTAATACCTTTCCGTCCTGATCTTGCGCCCGTCGGTTTCGCCGGGCGCGGTATCAGGGGTTAGGATGCCTCTAGAAACCGATGTTACCAGGCTGACAGGCTTAACTATGACAAGCTGTCTGGCCGCTGAAAGTTCAAGGAAAGAAAAATGGCTGCGAAAGACGTCAAGTTCTCTACCGACGCCCGTGACCGCCTGCTTAAGGGCGTCGACACCCTGGCTAACGCCGTTAAGGTGACCCTCGGCCCCAAGGGTCGTAACGTTGTCATCGAAAAGTCCTTTGGCGCCCCGCGCATCACCAAGGACGGCGTGTCGGTTGCCAAGGAAATCGAACTGAAAGACCGGTTCGAGAACATGGGCGCCCAGATGATTAAGGAAGTGGCTTCCAAGACCGCCGATCTGGCCGGTGATGGCACCACCACCTCGACCGTTCTGGCTCAGTCGATCGTCCGTGAAGGCGTTAAGGCCGTTGCCGCTGGCATGAACCCGATGGATCTGAAGCGCGGCATTGATATGGCCGTGACCGCCGTCGTCAATGACCTGCAGAGCCGCACCAACAAGATCACCACCTCGGCTGAAGTCGCCCAGGTTGGCACCATCTCCGCCAACGGCGAAGTTGAAATCGGCGACATGATCGCCAAGGCGATGGAAAAGGTCGGCAACGAAGGTGTCATCACCGTCGAAGAAGCCAAGGGCCTGACCACCGAACTCGACGTTGTCGAAGGCATGCAGTTTGATCGCGGCTACCTGTCGCCTTACTTCGTGACCAACGCCGAAAAGATGACTGTCGAGCTGGAAAGCCCGTACATTCTGTATCACGAAAAGAAGCTGTCCAGCCTGCAGGCTTTGCTGCCGGTTCTGGAAAGCGTCGTGCAGTCGGGCAAGCCGCTGCTGATCATTTCCGAAGACGTTGAAGGCGAAGCCCTGGCCACCTTGGTGGTCAACAAGCTGCGCGGCGGCCTGAAGGTTGCAGCGGTCAAGGCTCCGGGCTTTGGCGATCGTCGTAAGGCGATGCTCGAAGATATGGCCATCCTGACCGGTGGTACCGTGGTCTCCGAAGATCTGGGCATTAAGCTGGAAAATGTCACCATCGACATGCTCGGCACTGCCAAGACCGTGACCATCACCAAGGAAGACACCACCATCGTTGATGGTGCTGGCTCCAAGGACGATATCGAAGCGCGTTGCAACCAGATCCGCGCCAACATCGAAGCTTCGACCTCTGACTACGATCGCGAAAAGATGCAAGAACGTCTGGCCAAGCTGGCCGGCGGTGTTGCCGTGATCAAGGTTGGCGGCGCTTCCGAAATGGAAGTGAAAGAAAAGAAAGACCGCGTGGACGATGCTCTGCACGCGACCCGCGCTGCAGTCGAAGAAGGTATCGTTGCCGGTGGTGGCGTTGCGCTGCTGTACTCGGTGCGTGCCCTCGAAGGCTTGTCGCCGGCCAACAACGACCAAAAGATCGGCATCGACATCGTGCGCCGCGCCCTGCAGGCTCCGGTTCGTCAGATCGCTGAAAACGCTGGTTTTGATGGCGCCGTGGTTGCTGGCAAGCTGCTGGAACAGACTGACGTTGGCTTTGGCTTTAACGCCCAGACCGGCGAATATGTCGACATGATTAAGTCCGGCATCATCGACCCGACCAAGGTTGTGCGTACCGCTCTGCAAGATGCCTCTTCGGTTGCTGGTCTGTTGATCACCACCGAAGCGATGATTGCCGAGATCCCCGAAAAGAAAGACGGTGGCGCCCCGGATATGGGTGGCATGGGCGGTATGGGTGGCATGGGCGGTATGGGCTTCTAAGCCTTTATCCTCAAACACCGATCCGACGCTTCTTTCCCGTATTCCCACCTGCTTTGCCGCCGGTGGGAATACACTCGGGACAGAAAAACAAACCCCGCAGCCTAGTGCTGCGGGGTTTGGCTTTTTTCAGTCACAGCATTGTGTTTTATAAATTACTGCGTCGTCATAGGCTTTGTCCTGAAACCTTATGGCTCAGACGGAAACTGCCCGACCAGAGGCCCAATTTCCGACATTCGCAGATTTTTGCTAATGCTGCGGCCATCAAGGAAATCGATATTGATCAGCATATCCTTGCACGCCAACGTCAGATGGATGGCCCAAAGGGGATCATGGGGCGGTAGGGGATCGACCAACTTGCCGCGCTCCGCACAAAAGGCCGGGCGTGCTTGGCTCACCACCCAATTCGCCCGCGCTGGCAGGTAAACCGCAGCTAACCCATGGTGATGAATAACGCGCTCTAGGCTCAGCTGATCAACAAAGCGCGACGGGACCCTATTGAGTAAAGAGTAGAGTTCCCGTTGCCATATTGCCCAGTAAAAAGAGTCTGCACGAAGGGCAAAAACCCCTGAGTTCAGCGAGGGTGTTAACCCATAAGCATTGGCATCATCAGAACCAAAAGCTTGCTTAACCAGGCGCATTTTTTCCAGACATTCATCCGGATCTGTATGCTTTTTATAGGCAGCATGCAGTTCAGGAACCAGGGCGATGGCATTCTTTTCTGCCGCTTTGACCAACCATGTCAGCACCGCCCCATCTTGGATCCAGACGTCAGCATCTAGCCAAAGGTAAGTGTCAAAGCCAGGAAAGTGAGTGGGCAAAAAAGCCCGCACAATTTGCGCGCGGAAATGACCTGGTTGCTTATCACGCTGGGGAAAATCAACATCCCAGCCGGGCTGGACCAAATGCGCCCCTTTGCGTTCCAACCAACCGCGCTGTTCGCCTGTTAAGCCAAGATCAAACACACAGAGCTGATGCGGGGTTTCTTTTCCACGTTGGCACAAAGAGTCCACAAGGTCGCGAAGCAGGGAGAAAAAACCTGCATCGGCCGCCGTGCAAATGGCAACAGAATGATGAGCCTGCGTCATTGTATGGTTCCTGCTGCGGTTTCCTCGCCTTATTGGCTTACAGCCAAGCCATAAATCAACAAGACGAGGAAAATGGGGGTCCTAACCAAATTAGGTCAGAACCAGCTTGATAAACCCTTAATCCTCCGCACTTTCCTCGCGTGCCAAGGCGCGCCACCCGATGTCTCGGCGGCAAAACCCATCGGCCCAGTCTAGGGCATCAACTGCCTGATAGGCACGATTTTGTGCTTGGCCTACGCTGCTGCCACGGGCGGCAACACCCAAAACCCGGCCCCCATTGGCCAAGACAGCCCCATCAGCGCCCGGTTTAGTACCAGCGTGGAAAACGATGGCGCCCTCAACCTTGGCCGCCTGATCTAAGCCGCCAATGACCGAACCCTTTTCATAATGTCCGGGATACCCCTTGGCGGCCATCACTACCACCATCGCCGTGTCGTCATGCCACTTGAGGGAAATATCGCTCAAGCGCCCCTCGGCAGCGGCGAGCAAGGCGGCGAGGAAGTCACCGTTTAGGCGCATCATCAAAACTTGGCATTCTGGATCGCCAAAGCGGACGTTGTATTCTAGGACCTTGACGCCCGTATCGCTGATCATCAAACCACAGAACAAAACACCCGTATAAGGATGACCAATGGCTTTCATGTGGCGGACGGTGGGCAGAATGCAGGTTTCCATCACCAGATCCCGCACCGCATCGGTAAATACCGGAGCGGGAGAATAAGCCCCCATACCGCCGGTATTGGGTCCCGTGTCGCCGTCGCCAACCGCTTTATGGTCTTGGGCGGCGACCAGGGGAATCGCTGTTTCGCCGTCAGCGATGGCAAAGAAGCTGGCTTCTTCACCGAGTAAAAATTCTTCGATCACCACTTCGTTGCCCGCGTCCCCAAACACTTTGTCGCCCATCATGTCATCAAGGGCGATTTCGGCTTCGGCAACGGTTTGGCACAGGATCACGCCTTTGCCTGCGGCCAGCCCGTCGGTTTTCACCACAATCGGGCCGCCTTTTTCACGCACAAAGGCTTTGGCTTGGTCGATATCGGTAAAGCGGCCATACCAAGCGGTCGGCACGCCGGCATCGCGCAGCACGTCTTTCATAAAGCCCTTGGAGCCCTCGAGGGCGGCAGCGCCGGCTTTGGGGCCAAAGGCTTTAATGCCCGCAGCATTGAGCGCGTCAACCAACCCTAAGACCAACGGGCCTTCGGGGCCAACGACAACCAGATCAACGGCGTTTTGCTTAGCCCAGGTCACCAGGTTAGGCAGGTCTTCGCTGCCGATGGGCACACAGGTGGCCACGGCGGCAATGCCCGCATTTCCTGGGGCGCAATAAAGCGCTTCGCACAGGGGCGATTGGGCAATAGCCCAACAGAGTGCATGTTCACGGCCCCCAGAGCCGACCACCAGAACCTTCATTGTTCTCTCTTTCCCAACTCGCTTGCCGATTTAGGCATTCACCAAAGAGCCTGTTTGTAGCATAAATGGGCCCCATGACCACACCCGGCAAACTTCCCCTGTCTGCGGACGCTGGCCAAAGTGGCCGCGGACACAATATCCCCGAACAAAGCGTTTCGGAATTGTCTTCGGCGCTGAAGCGCACGGTCGAGGACACTTATGCGCGTGTACGCGTGCGCGGCGAGATCAGCCAGCCAAAATTGGCGGGCTCGGGTCACTGTTACCTGCGCCTAAAAGATGATAGCGCCGTGATCGACGGGATCATCTGGCGCGGTAGCTATACAAAGCTAACAATCCGCCCCGAAGAAGGGCTAGAGGTTATCGCCACGGGGCGCTTAACCACCTATCCCGGACGATCGTCCTATCAGATCGTTATCGAGTCGCTAGAGCTGGCAGGCGAAGGTGCCTTGCTCAAGATGCTCGAAGAGCGCAAGCGTCGCCTTGCTGCCGAGGGCCTGTTTGATCCTGAACGCAAACGGCCTCTGCCTTTTTTGCCCAGGGTGATTGGCGTTGTCACCAGCCCCACCGGGGCGGTGATCCGCGATATTTTGCACCGTTTAAAGGATCGCTTTCCCACGCATGTTTTGCTTTGGCCGGTGTTGGTGCAAGGTGACGGTGCTGCGGCGCAAGTGGCAGCAGCGATCGAGGGTTTTAACGCCTTAGCTGCCGATGGTAGCAGTGCCGCTCCGCGTCCAGATTTGCTGATCGTGGCGCGTGGGGGTGGGTCGTTAGAAGACCTGATGGCCTTTAACGAGGAAATCGTGGTGCGGGCGGTGGCGGCGTCAGAAATTCCGCTGATCTCGGCTGTTGGCCATGAAACCGATACCACCTTGTGTGATTTTTCCGCCGACCGCCGGGCGCCAACCCCCACCGGGGCGGCAGAAATGGCGGTGCCGGTGCGCCTGGATCTGTTGGCGCAGGTGCGCGAAGACAGCCAGCGCTTAACCGGCGCGGCGCGGCGTTTGATTGATGAACGGACCTTGCGCTTACAGGGTTTGGTGCGCGGCTTGCCGCCCCTCGAACGGCTGGTCGAAGACTATGCCCAACGCTTAGACGACCGTGCCGAACGGTTGGACGGAGCGATGCGCGGCTATCTGGATCGGCGGCGGGGCGACGTCCGCACCCTGGGGGCGGCCCTGCGCAGCCCACGCGAACAAATCGCTGCCAAGCAAGGGGCTTTGGCGCAGATAGTTCATGCCTTACAGGTGGCAAAGGACTCGGCTCTGCGCGCCACGGACCGCCGCTTGCAGCAGGCAGGCGAACGGTTGCGACCCGATGGTTTGCAGCAAGGCATTGTTCGTGCAGAGCGGGATTTAGCCTCGCTGCAGGATCGGCAACAAGCAGCCGTCGGGCGGCGTTTAGCCGATCTGGGGCAGCGCCTTGACGGCTTTACTGCCCGCTTGTCTGCCAGTTCGCACGAAGCCGCCCTACGCCGTGGATATGCGGTGGTGCGCGATAGCGCCGGAGCGGTCATCGACAGCCGCGCCCTGGCTGCCGAGCAAACGGCGTTGCAGGTGGAATTCCACGACGGTTCCCTAGCGGTGCGCCCGCTTGATGCCGCCCCACCGCCACCACCCCCGACGGCGTCGTCTCCGCCAGCACGGCGCAGCCGTAAGGCAGGTGACGATGATCGACAGGAAAGCTTATTTTAAAACCGTACCGATAGACCAACTGCGGTGATGTCTTTATGGCGCTGCCTTGACGTCCAGGCGTCGGCGGGAGAATTTATCGCGGCTGGCCAGCACCGCGCCCCCGACGATCAACAGGCATGACGCCCCAACGTTCCACGTCAGCTCGCCCATGCCAAAGGCGATCAGCAACAGGGTCGAGAGCAGCGGCACCACATAGCTAAGCGCACCCAATAGCTGAATATCGCCGTGCTTAACGCCAATGTCCCAGACGAAAAACGCCCCACCGGCGGGACCCAGGCCCAGCAAAATCACCGCCCCCCAACCGATCATTCCCTGCGGCCATAGGGCAGGTTCAAACAACAGATGGCAAACAAAGGCGAGAACCGCCCCAACAGCGCAAAAGCCGCCCACCGCATCGGTCGGGATATGGGCAAATAAGCGCGAGAGGACGGAATAGCTCGACCAAGCCAACGCCGCCGCCAGTGCGGCGCCATAGCCAATCACATAGCGCATGTCAAAGCTCAGGCCATCGCCCTTGCCGGTGATCAGCACAACAACGCCAATCATCCCCATCACCGTGCCGCCGATCTGGAACCAGCGCAGGCGATGGCCAGGTAGAAATCCTGAAAAGAAGACGATCAACAACGGCCAAAGATAGTTGATCAAGTTCGCCTCGATCGGTGGTGCTTGTTGCAGCGCAAAAAACACCAAAGCGTGATAGCCAAACAGTCCCCCGACTCCTAGGGCCCAGGCGCGTAAAGGTTGGCGCAAATGGCCAATCACCGACTCGCCTTTAATGATCCATTTGGTCATCGCAATGACTGCGGCAATACCAAAGGAAATGGCAACGATCAGGAACGGCGGCACCGGCCCTGCGGCAACGGTCAATATTGCCAAGGTTGCCCAGGATGCGAGGGCAATGATGCCAATCAGCGTTGCTTGCGATGACGAACGAGAAGACGGCGAAGAAGCCATGGAACAGGGACTTTCTTGTGTAGAAAAAAGTGAGCACGAGTCGCTAGGGTTTATCGCGCCGCAATTGGCGGGGGATTAAGACCTGGGGATGACAAAAGAACGAGAGGGATTATGGCAAGAAAACGTCCAATCATAGGGCGATTTCTGCCGAATCGCTAAAATTGGGGAGGCTCAGGCTAAAGGGCCTAAATTATAGGAAATTCAAGGTGATTTTTTGATCAAAAACGACTAAAAGTTGACAACAAATGAAACAAAGTTACTTTTCCTCATTTACAAGACTGCCCCAGGGTAAAAAATACAGTATCATTCGAAAGTGCTGGGCATCTAATGTACACCAGATGAGTACCATAGGTTTTGCATGACGCTAAGAAACGGGCCCGAAACAAACGATTAGGTCGGCAAGCGTCAGGTCCAAGAGAGGCAAAGATGGCAATTTTTCATAATCTCAAAATTTTCACAAAAATCCTTACCGGCATGATGTTGGTCGCCGGGGTCTTTGCTGTGGTGGTGGTCTTAAACTTGAGGCATCTGGATGATGCAGGCATGCAAGCCGAAGAAATTGCCAAGATTAGCCACCAAGTTGAGAGCACCATGGCGGCTAAAACAGATGTTGTCGATCTTAGCCGTGTGATCCGAACCTATTTCCAGACCCTTAGCGAAGACGACGCTCAACGTGCCAGCGCGCTGGCGACCACTTTGCGTGCTCATCTGGGAAATATCGCTAATGGCCAATCGGTCTCAGGGCCTTTAGAGCAGCTCATTAGCCATTTTCAAGCGGTCGAAGGTCGGGCGAAAGCTCTTTATTCCCTAAAGGTTGACCAAGTAACGCCGGTAGGGATCGAGGTGCGTAAGCATCTCTCGGCAGCAAATAAGCTCGCCAAGGAAGAGTTTAATTTCCAACTGTCATCGCAGATCGGCACCATGCAAGAAAAACTGTTGCTGGCGCGCCTGCGGATGCAACGCTATTTCGACGTTCAAAATGACAAGGATCTTGATGGCTCACGTAAAGCAATCAAAGAACTTGATGAGCTGATTAAACAGGAAAAGGCGCGCGGCACAATCTCGGCAGCGGTGGCGGCAGAGCTTGATAGCGCCGTGGAGATGATGCCCAAATGGCTAGCATCTTTTGATGCCGCTGTGGTCGAAGCGCAGGCGGTTTCCGAATATTTAGGATCAACCCTGCAGACTGATGAAAAAGCAACCATTGCGGCTATCAGCGTGCTTAGCGCCGCCGCTGCTGGGGATATTGATCAGTCGGTAGAAAAAGCCGCGACAGATATTTCCGAAGCCTCCATTTCGTCCATGGCGGCGGCGGCAGTGGCGGCGGTGGTCGCCTTGATCTTGTCCTTATTCCTGGGGCGGATGATCAGTCGCGGCGTTACCGCAATGACCGATTTGACGACCGATTTGGCCGCGGGCAACACCAAAAAAGCGATTCCGTATCTGGAAAGTCGTGACGAAATTGGCGCCATGGCACGGGCGATGGATGTGTTGCGCCGCGAAGTAAACGAGGCCTTCCGCCTCCGTCAAATGGTGGAAATGCAGCCCGCCAAAGTGATGCTGTGTAACCCGGAAAATCTGTTCGTCACTTATGCGAACAAAGCTTCCCGCGATTTGCTCGATGTGATGCTCAAACCGATGGGCAAAAGCTCGGCGGATGCCGTGGGCGCTAGCATTAACCAGTTCCATAAAAACCCGCAAATGGTCGAACGCCTGCTGCGCGATCCCAAGAACTTGCCTTACAAGGGTAAATTCTCGATGGCAGGCATGGTGATTGAAAACCATGTGACGGCGATTTTTGATCGGGATGGCCAATACCTGGGGCCGATGCTGAACTGGGAAGATGTTACCAAGTACGTCAAGTTAGCCGATGAGTTCGAAGTCAAAGTTCGCGCCGTCGCCTCGTCGGTGTCGGATGCGGCCGAGGCCTTGACCACGGCGGCGACGGAAATGGGTAATATCTCGGCTGGTGTGAGTGAACGGGCCGCAGGGGTTGCGTCTGCGGCTGAGGAAATGGGGGTAAATGTACGCACTGTTTCCCACTCCACCGAGCAACTTTCTGCAGCCGAGGCCGAGATCGCCCACAGCGTCAATGAATCCACCAGTGGCGCTGGTGAAGCCGCCGACGCGGTGAATGAGGCTGTCAGCACCGTCGAGGGCCTGGAACGCGCTGCGGTCGAAATTGGCGAAGTGGTGCAGTTGATCACCGATATTGCTGAACAAACCAACCTGCTGGCCCTAAACGCAACCATCGAAGCCGCCCGTGCTGGCGATGCCGGGAAAGGCTTTGCCGTGGTGGCAAACGAAGTCAAACAGCTAGCCAATCAAACCGCCCGCGCCACCGAAGACATTCGTAGCAAAGTCGGCGATATTCAGACGGCAACGCGCGGAGCTGTTGCGTCGATCAGCGGCGTTCGCACAACGATTCAAACCCTACGCGAACTCTCAACCACAGTTGCCGCAGCGGTCGAGGAGCAAAGCGCTTCGACCCATGAAATTAGCATGAACATTCAGCAAGCGGCAGCAGCGGCAGATGACGTTACGGAAAATATTTCCAATGTGGCTGAGCAGGCGCGGATGGCAGATTTACGAACCCACGACATTGAAACGGCTGCCGGCGCCCTGTCCCGTGATGCCACCATGCTCGAAGACGAAGTCGAACGTTTCTTGCACGACATGCGAAACCAATAGGAAACGACGGGAAGGGGGCTCTTAAGCCCCCTTTTTTTAGACCATTCCACTATTTCACCACAGCCTGTACCGCCAATCGTATCTATTTAGGGCCTAGCACTATTGGAATGTAAAACGCCTTTCTCTGCACCCCTGTACGCGATAAAGTGGCGTTGACCATCGCGAAACCCCTTACGCACAGGGCTCTGTTGACCCCATGACCGCCCATATTGCCACTGTCGCCTTTGTGGGCGTGGACAGTATTCCCATTGATGTGCAGGTCCAGCTTTCCAGCGGCCTGCCGACCTTTACCATCGTTGGCCTGCCTGATAAGGCCGTCGGCGAATCGCGCGAGCGGGTGCGCGCAGCGCTGACAGCCATTGGCCTAGCGTTGCCACCGCAACGCATTACGGTCAATTTGGCTCCTGCCGATATGGCGAAAGAAGGCAGTCATTTTGATCTGCCTATCGCCTGTGGCGTGTTAGCCGCCATGGGCGTTTTGCCGATGGAAGACCTCGCTGATTATGTGGTGCTGGGGGAATTGGGCTTAGATGGTTCGGTGGCGTCGGTGGCGGGGGTCCTGCCGGCAGCAATTCATGCTAACGGCCTGAATCGGGGCTTGATCTGTCCGCAGGCGCAAGGCCCGGAAGCCACTTGGGCTGGGGGGCGCGACGTGTTAGCACCTGCGTCTTTGCTGGCGCTGATTAACCATTTCAAAGGGCAAACGCTGTTGCCCACGCCACAGGTACAGGCCCCCAGTGAAGGGGTTCCCTATCCTGATTTAGCCGACGTCAAAGGACAAGAAACCGCCAAACGCGCCCTAGAGGTCGCGGCAGCAGGTGGGCATAATGTGCTGATGGTGGGGCCGCCGGGATCGGGAAAATCCATGTTGGCCCGTCGCCTCCCTGGCATCTTGCCGCCTTTGACCCCCCGCGAAGCGCTTGAGGTATCAATGGTGCATTCGGTGGCGGGGAAGTTGACCGATGGTCAGCTTTTAATCCGGCGGCCTTACCGTGATCCGCATCATTCCGCCAGTGTTCCCGCCATCGTCGGCGGCGGCACAAAGGCCAAGCCGGGCGACATCAGCCTCGCGCATAATGGCGTGCTATTCCTCGACGAGCTGCCTGAGTTTTCACGCGGCGCACTCGAGGCTTTGCGCCAACCGTTGGAAACCGGCACTGTGGTCATTAGCCGGGTTAACGCCCACGTCACCTATCCAGCACGAATCCAGTTGGTGGCGGCGATGAACCCGTGCCGGTGTGGTCATTTGGATGATCCGGCAATGGCGTGCTCAAAAGCACCAAAATGTGCGCAAGACTATCAAAACCGACTCTCTGGCCCGCTGCTGGATCGTATTGATTTGCACATTGACGTGCCTGCGGTGCCACCTTACGAACTCGCGCATCTTAGCAGCGGCGAACCCTCGGCCGTGGTTGCCCAGCGGGTGGCCGCAGCCCTTGCCATACAACACGACCGTTATCTTAAACTGGTCCCCGACGGATCGGTGCGGCGCAATGCAGACGCCAATGGATCGGTTTTAGACGCTGTTGCCGTGCTTGATGATGCAGGTAAAAAATTGTTGATGGAGGCAGCGCAAAAGCTGCGTCTATCAGCGCGGGGGTATCACCGGGTGTTGCGGGTGGCGCGCACCCTGGCCGACCTTGCCGCCAGCGTGTCCATTGCCCCGGTGCATGTGGCCGAGGCACTGTCTTACCGGCGGGTTGTTCCCGGGCGGCACAGCTTAGCCGCCTTATAATCCCCCCGTTAACAAATAGGGGGTTGCCGCCTGACGCAAGGATTCGGGCAACGCCAGCGAAGTTCCGGCTTTAACGTCGGTCCAGACAATCACGCTTTCTGTGGTGCCAAAGCATGCGCCGTTAATGAACAGCCCTTGCACCAAGTCAATTGAACTGCGCCCCAGCCGCCGCAGCGCGGTGCCGATGCGGATAGCGCCGGGATAATGCCCTTGGGCGCGGAAGTTCACCGTAAGCTTTACGATGGTCCAGCCAATGCCGCTGCCATCGGTGGAACCGGGCCAAACGTCTTCGGCAAAGCGCACACGCCCTGATTCGGCATAAACGCAAAAGGCAACGTTGTTCACGTGCCCCAAAACGTCCAGATCTTGGAACCGCACCAAATCGTCGGTCCAATGGTGATAGGCGGCGGGGTTGGTAAGATCAAATTCGGCGCTTGCTGACGTCACGGCGGGCCTCGGCAGGAAAAATTAGAAACGGGAAGTGCATTCAGTGCGAACGACTGTCCGTATTCTGTAGCATCTTTTTATCTGCCGCGCTGCATCAAAGACGGTCACACCCAAGGGAGATCCTTTGGGATAGGGCGTACCGAGATGGGTTTTTGAGTATTTTCCGTTCTCTTTCGACCGCGAAAAATACTCAAGTCCATGGTTATTTTAGCAAACACTTTGTCGCAGATGGTTCCATCTGCCCTAGTCGCCGCTAGAAAGGTCGCTGATATCTTGCGCCGACGGTAACATCTGCATCGCCGCTGCCAACTGTTCGTTAACCGGACGGTTGCCATTGGGGTCTTGGTAAAACAAGTGCGCGCCGATTTCTGCCGACGCTTGAAGTTGATTCGCCCATGGTGGGCGGACTGCCATGGTGTGATACCACATGGCGCCCTCGGTTGGGTCAGCGATGGCATCGCCGCCAAACAGCACAGCGGCGGCAATCAAAACCGAATCCCGCCACACATCGCTATCAGCAGGGCGGTCGCTTTGGCCGTCGCAATGCCAGGAAAACTGGCAAGACCGTTCATTACTGTTTGCGATGCGGTGGCTTTCAAAGACCACTCCGCAAACCGAATTGGGAAACCGCAGATCATTGGCGCGGTTTAACACCACTTTGGCCACGGCAACGCGCCCTTGTAGGGTTTCCCCGCGCGCTTCAAAATAATCATTCAGCGCCAAGCATAACAGCGCCTTCTTACCACCGGGAATTCCGGTTATATCAAGGGACAGATCAGATGGAATATTGACGCCATCTTTTAATCCGGCGTCTTCATGGGCCACGCCGCGTGGCGTGGTAGAAACAGCATCTTGGGCCGCCTTAGCCAGGGCCGAGGGGGCCATAATTGCCACAGGGGGCAGTCCAGCAGTCGCCGCATCAGCAGCAAAAGCCGGGGTTACAGGCGCAATAGCCGCAACGAACGCGCTATAGGCAGCGAACAGTGCAACGGCACGGAGCGTCCTCATCAGGTACGGTCTCCCGTCATTGGTGTTTGGTTGCCTTAGAAAAAGACATTGAGTCAAAGGCATAGGGCTAAATGAAAAGCAAATGCCTTCCAAAGCAAACCCAAAGGGGGCAATACCAAACAACACGAAAACTAAACATACGGAACAAGCCACCCGGCGGCGTAAACACCACCACGGTTATGGGCTAAATCCCAGTAGTCGTGATACAGAGGTGCGGCACAATCGCCTGGAATTCTATTGTCCAGTGCAGTCTGGCCTGGTTGGTGGGGCAACCCTGACACCCTCTCTCCTCGGAGGTCAGGGGGATGAAAGGGGCGCATCACGCCACCGCTCTCATGCCGAAATGGGTCCATGTCGTCAGACCGGCACACCACCACATAGGGGACTGTTTTGCTCAACTTGGCGCGCAAGGCAAGCATTTTGTTGCGGCGCGGTAAACATTTGTCTAATCTAATGGATTATTAATCGCCTTTAAACCATTGTGTTGTAAAAATATCCTGTAAAAAATAAGGAATCGGAAAAAGGTCTCTGGGATCATATTTTCTGGTACTTTATACCTAAATGTGTCGGTGTTATGCTAGGAATGGGGATTCAGGAAATCTGACACTCCGCAAACGATTCGGCTATAATAGCCGTCGTGAGGTGTTTGTGCCGTCGCTCTGTTATAGCTTGGGAAGGCCCAGGCTATCCTTTGAGACTATCGGCGTGACATCGCTTTGATCTTATACTCACGCCCTCCCCCCCCGTGAGACGAACGCAAAAGAGGCTGCGGTGACGATAGGAAAAGCCCCACAGGACCAGTCAAAGGCCTTTCTACACCGTTTGGTGACATCCATTCGCATGGGGCACCGGCTGGATGACCCGCGCAATATTGACGTCTTGCAGCGCTGGGCGGCCATTTGCAAAGGCTTGCCTGATAATGCCCTGCTCGAGGTGATTCCCAAAACTTTGCGCGGGTTGTTGCGCCAGCCTGAATTGCTGCCTGGATTAACCGGACCCTGTGGCATTTCGCCGGGGCATCCGATGCAGCATGAGTCTATTGCCCCTTATGTGATCAGCTATCGGCGGTATCAAAAATCCCGTGGCGAAGACCCTAAAGACGAACAGGCTCGCCGGGCCATTGATGGTCTGCGCTGTGAACTGCGCTCGCTGCGTGAACAATTCAACAGCGTTTTTGATCAGCTTGCAGGCCTAGAACAAGAACGGGAGCGGCTGAGCGTTGAGAATGACAGCCTGCAACAACAGGTCCTGGCCGAGCGCTTGCGCGGTGACGAGGCAGAAAAGCGCCTGCAGGCCGCCCGAGAAAAAGCATTCCGCCTGTTCCGTCTGTACTTATTTATGCTGAAGGAAGAACGAAGCCGCCTGTCGAACGACCCCAACCGCGAACGGTTGCTCACGGCTGAAATCGCCGTCGAAACCCATGCTGCAACTCTAGAAGCCCTGGGGTATGACGCTGAAGCAGACGAACAAGCCCGCGAGATTTTGGGCGAAACCTTGTTCGAAGAATATTTTCACGGCGCTGAGATCTCGGGTGATGACGTTGCCAGCCGCACCCCCTCCGCCGATGCTCTTTATCAGGCCGAGGGCAGTGTACATGTCCTCCACCCCGGCGGCGGTGCGCCGCATCAGGCGCGTTTCAAGGGCTGATTTGGCTACGGAGCATATCAACAAAGCCGATAATCTGCTCGATGGTGTCGCCGATATGGTCGTAAACTAGGCCATGGCGAGTGGATTTCACCCAATGGAGCCGCTTGTTGCGGCTGCTTATCGCGTCAAAAATCTGGTGTGCCGACACAGGATCAACCACCGGATCGTGATCGCCTTGAATAACCATGGCAGGGCAATGGACCTGCGGCAGCAGGCGCGGCAAAACTTGGGTTAAGGTGCGCAGCTGTTGCAGGGCGGCAAGGGGAATATGCGCATAGTTTAACTGCGGATGTTCGCTGTGGTTGGGACGAAAAGACAAGCCGTCCTGGTCGCCATTAGGCCGCCAGCGGGTGGCTTCACTCAGATGCTGGAGCCATGGCACCAGCATCATGCGCCGATCAACAAAGCGCAGTGGGGCAGCGATTGATGCCACCCCCGCCAAGCCTTGCGGATGCCCGGCAGCCAGGGCGAGGGCGAGGGCGCCGCCGGTGGAAAATCCGACCACGGCGACCTGATGGCAAAAAGGGTGTAAAATGCGCAAGCCATCCTGGACGCTCACCAACCAATCTTCCCAGCGCCTTTCGCGTAAATCCCATGGCGACGTGCCATGCCCTGCCAAGCGCACCCCCATCACGGGAAACCCTCGTTGCAGCAGGTGGTCCCCCAAGGGGCGCATTTCGCTGGGGCTGGCAAGAAAGCCATGCACCAGCAATACTCCCAATGGCTTTAATCCGCTGTTATGGGGATTCTCTGCCATCTCTGGCGGCAAGAGAAAAAAGGCTGCCCCGTCAGCGGTGGCGGTCTGTTGGGCATTAAGCCACGCATGCTCCGGGCCGCTAAACTGAGCACGGTCTTCGTCCAGGGCGCGGCGCTGATCTTCAAACATGGCGAGGGCAATTTTCTGCTGACGATAGGCAGCGGGCATTTGGCTGTGCAAGGCGATGGCATCGCTCACGGCTTGGCGTACTTCGCGCAAGGGGGCAGCTTCGTTGACCAACATGCGCAGAGGGTTATCAAGGCGGACTCGATCAAGCGGACTATCGTCGGCAAGGGCGGGGGAAAGCACAAAATCATTGCCCTGCCGCGAAATCAATCCTGCGCTCTCGGCGATGTCTAAAAAGATTTTTAGGTCGTTATTTTGCCCCTGCAACAGGCCTTGGGCGCGGGCAATCTTGCCCAACGAATCATGCAAATGGGGATGGGGAACGCTACGCAGGCTATGGGCGGCGTGATAAGCGATTTGGAAAAAAAGAGTGGTGGCTATAGTGCGCTGTCCCCGCTCCACCAGCAGCTGGCAGAGGGTTGCCAGCAGGTGGCTAATGTTTACGGTCAACAAGCGATAAAGTCGCCCGCTCCATTGATCGCGCAGGGCCTCGGCCCGGTGGCGCACATACCATTGGGTCAGGCGGCCCACCCAGCGCTCTGGGCGCTCGGTCAGGTCAAATAAGGCCTGCAACGATGAGATTTTGCTAAAAATACGGTCAACCAACAGCCGTTCCCAGGCTTGCCAATGCTCACGCGCGGGAATCGGCGCGCCAAGGCGGATATCCATATCGGTATCACGAAACAATAGGCCACTTTCAATGAGCAATTCTTCGCTCAGTTTGTTGGGGATCGCCTGACCACGAAACCGCTCGACCAGCGAAAGGACCTTTTGCGTCCATTGATCAGGTGGCCGCAGGGGGTAAAAGGTAATATGGCCAGGGACCAAAAATGTCGGGCGCATGGCTTGGCTGATCAAAGCATCACTGCTGTGCAGGCCCAGGGCGTCAACCCAGCGCTCCAAAGTGGCCGAGTCGCCGCGCTTGGCCAAAGAGCGAATCCGCAGTTTGCAGGCATCAACCATTAACGCCAAAATAGCAGCCCCCGTATGGTGTGGCCGGTGCACCTTGGCTGTTGGCGAATAGACCGCCCACTCCCCATCGGCATCTTGTACGCGGCGGTCTTTGACCATGCCGCCTTCGGGGAAGATCACCACTTTCCGCCCGCGCAGAATTTCCGAGGCCAGAAACGGCAGCAAGCCAGGTAAAGCGTGTGGCACCGCGCCCAGGGCCGAAAGGGCAACCCCCAACGGGCCTTTAAACAGTTCTTGATGCGCTACCGAACGGGCAAAAACGCCGGTTTCGCGATAGAGATAGAGTGGCGGGAAAATGGTTTCAAAACGGGCAAAATGGTTAAACAGAAAAATATCGCCGCGCTGTAACAGGCCGTCTGGATCATGAAGGTGCGGCGATAGACCAACGGATCGTTCTGCTATTTTTAGGGCGCGCGCCGTCCATTCCACGGATTGCGGAGCAATCGCATATTGTTCTTCGGGGGTAAGGGGGGGTGCGGTTTCTACTGGTTGAACTGAGTTTTGCATGAGCGCCCACGCTGAGTAAGTATGTTTAAGAGTACCAACATTAAAAAATAGTTAGAAAACGGGACAAAAGATCAGCATCTCATTATATATGGGAAGGGTTCGTCCCTTTAACGAGGTTTGCAAAAAGCAGCCTTGTGCTTTCCGTGCTGTTGATCAGGACACCAGATCATGCCGATGACCTTTCGCCGTCTTTTCCGCTATGGAATGCTGACCAGTGCTTTGGCCCTTGCTGCTTGCCAAGGGCCTATGTACTCCCGCCCGTTATCGTTTGGTATTCTTCCCATCGAAACCGCTTGGACAGCGGGCTTTGCCGGGGGAACGGGCTATGTGGAGCTACATAATCTGCCAGCAACCGCAGAGGTGAACGATTTTCTCGCCGATATCCCGAGCCCCGCAGGGGCCGCCCCGGCGATGGGCTTTACCGCTAATCCCGAACAGGCCACAGACCCGCGCTATCGGGTGGTGATGATTTTCAACGCCCCGCTGGGCACCGATGGGGCGAAAGCCTGCACCATGGGGGCCGTGTCCCCGCAGACAGTGAGTTCTGCCGCCGTCGGCGAGGTACAAGCTGCCCTTTGTGCTGATCAGGAACGCGTTTCTGAAATTCGCTTTACTCCCGGCCCAGAAACCCTCTTGGGCGACGGTAACCGCAAGACCGACCGTGAGGTTTTAGCCCATATCATACGTCACCTTTATCGCCCGATGACTGAACCGGCCTCTGACAGCGGCTGTACGGTGAATACGGTCTGCTAACACTTCGTTTTGTCAGGGCCGTCCACCCCGACATGCCTCGCCTAGCCTTGATAACTGATAAAAAAAGCCCCGAACCGTGATGGTCCGGGGCTTTTTTCTTAAACAAATCAGTCGTCGCCTGTGCTTCGCACCACTTCGGGATTTGCTCTAAACCGCAACGCCGTGGCAATGCTTGTATTTACGCCCTGACCCACAGGGACAGGGTTCATTGCGCGAGACCTTGCCCCAGGTCGAGGCGTCTTCGGGGTTGCGCTGTTGGGCCGCGTTAACCATGCCGCCGGGGATAGCCCCACCGCCGATTTGCGGCGGCGGAATTTCGTGCGAGGGGTGAATTTCTTCCGGCTCTGGCGGCAACTGCGGCGTGGCTTGCATTTCGACCAATGCCAGCACCTGGGTGACACGTTCGCGCAGGTGCACCAACATCTGTTCAAACAGGCTAAAGGCTTCGGATTTATATTCGTTGAGTGGGTCGCGCTGGGCATAGGCGCGCAGCGAAATCCCCTGGCGCAAATGATCAAGTTGCAGCAGATGCTCTTTCCACGTTTGATCGAGGATTTGCAGCAGGACGCTTTTTTCAACGCCGCGCCAGGTATCAATGCCGTAGCGGGTGGCTTTTTCCGCCATGCGCAAATCGACCGCCTCGGAAATGCGTTCGATCAGTTCGGCGTCGGCAATGCCTTCCTCTTCGGCCCAGGCTGCAACCGGCAGCTCTAGGTTAAACAGGTTAAGGCATTCGGCGGCCAGGGCGGCAGTGTCCCACTGGTTGGGCAGGGCCTTGGGCGGAATGCAACGGTGAACCAGATTTTCGATGGTTTCCAGGCGCATATCTTTGACCAAGCCGGCCAGATCTTCTTCGCGCATCAGATCGCGGCGCTGTTCATAGATCACCTTACGCTGATCGTTCATCACGTCGTCGAACTTCAGCAGGTTTTTACGCACTTCAAAGTTCCGGGCTTCAACTTTTTGCTGGGCTTTTTCCAGCGCTTTGTTGATCCACGGATGTACGATGGCTTCGCCTTCTTGCAGGCCAAATTTTTTCAGCATGCTGTCGATGCGCTCAGAGCCAAAGATGCGCATCAGGTCATCTTCAAGAGACAAAAAGAAGCGCGAGGCGCCCGGGTCACCCTGACGACCAGCGCGACCGCGCAGCTGGTTGTCGATACGGCGGCTTTCATGGCGTTCGGTGCCAATGACACACAGACCCCCGGCGGCCAAAGCCCGTTCGCGTTTTTCTTCGATATCGGCTTTGATGGCCAGCAAGCGGGGATCGGTTTCAGCCAGCTGCTCGCCCGGCGCAACACCGAGTTCGTGCCACAGGCGCATTTCCAGGTTGCCGCCCAACTGAATGTCGGTACCACGACCGGCCATGTTGGTGGCAATAGTTACCGATCCAGGGACCCCGGCTTGGGCGACGATATAGGCTTCTTGTTCGTGATAGCGGGCGTTGAGAACTTGCGGCTGCAAGCCTTTTTTCTTGCGCAACAATTCCGCCAGATATTCGGATTTCTCGATTGAGGTGGTGCCAACCAAGCACGGCTGTTTCTTTTCGGCACATTCCGCAATCAAATCGGCGATGGCGTCATATTTTTCCACCGCAGTCCGATAGATCTCGTCGTCCTGGTCATTGCGTGAAAATGGCCGATTGGTCGGCATTTCGACCACTTCGAGACCATAAATTTCGGCAAATTCGCCCGCTTCTGTCATCGCCGTGCCGGTCATTCCAGCCAGTTTGGGATAGAGGCGGAAGAAATTTTGGAAAGTGATCGAGGCCAAAGTCTGGTTTTCAGCCTGAATTTCGACGCGCTCTTTGGCTTCCAGGGCCTGGTGCAGACCTTCGGAATAGCGACGCCCTTCCATCATACGCCCGGTGAACTCATCAATGATGATCACCTTGTTATCCTTGACGATGTAATCAACGTCGCGGGTAAACAAAACATGGGCGCGCAAGGCCTGTTGCGCATGGTGAACCAGGGTGACGTTGGCGGTATCGTACAGGCCGCCTTCGACCAGCAAACCCATTTCACGCAGCATATTTTCGATAAATTCGGTGCCGTCTTCGGTAAAGGTAACCGAACGGGCCTTTTCATCTTTTTCAAAATGCTCTGGCTTGAGCTGGGGGATAACCGCGTCCACCTCGACATACAAATCGGTCGCTTGTTCCGACGGGCCAGAGATGATCAGCGGCGTACGCGCTTCGTCAACCAGGATTGAGTCGACTTCGTCAACGATGGCATAGGCGAATTGGCGTTGGACCATATCGTCCAAGCGGAATTTCATATTGTCGCGCAGATAGTCAAAGCCCAACTCGTTGTTGGTGGCATAGGTGACATCGGCGGCATAAGCGGTACGACGCGCATCATCCATCTGGTTATTGGTGATAATGCCCGTGGTCAGCCCCAAAAAGCGATAGAGGCGCCCCATCCATTCGGCGTCACGGCTGGCCAAATAATCGTTCACCGTCACCACATGCACACCGTTGCCGGTCAGAGCATTAAGGTAAACAGCCAGGGTGCCGACCAGGGTTTTCCCTTCGCCGGTTTTCATTTCGGCGATTTTGCCCTGGTGCAGGACGATGCCGCCCATCAGCTGAACGTCAAAATGGCGCATACCAAGAACGCGCTTAGAGCCTTCGCGTACGGTGGCAAAGGCTTCGACCAACAGGTCGTCTAGGGTCTCACCCTTTTTCAGGCGGTCGCGGAACCAGCTGCTGCGGGCGCGCAACTCTTCGTCGGACAGGCCTTCCAGCTCGGGTTCCAGGGCATTAATCGCGTCAACGGTTTTACGGAGCGATTTAATAAAGCGGTCATTGGCCGTGCCAAACAGCCGCCGTGCAATGGCACCTAACATGAAAACCTCTGAAGTTGCCGAACGAAAAACGCGGGGCGATTGCCCTTTGGGGTATAGAAATTAGATCCTGAGAGACATAGAGCGCACAGGCCGCAGAGTCAATTAACAGGCGGCTGTTAGGGGCTTTTATGACCTGAATTTTAGCATTCAGCGCCTGTGATGCGTCTTTTGCGGCAAATTTAACCGCCGCAAGGGCTAAATGCTGCACTGCATTATGACGGGGATGTGAAAAGGATGCTGCGATGCACAGGTGCCACGTTAGCAAAAATTCACCCGGTGGCGGTATCCGTCGGCCTTTGGTAGCTCTTGCAAGGGCTGTGCGGCTGTGCTCCATTGACGCAACCCGTTAGCGGATCGATCCCTTTTTTATGAGCGGAAGGATTTTTTATGCTTAAAACTGCGCTGCGCGCCGCTGTTATCTCAGCCACTTTGCTCGCTGCTGTGCCGGCGATGGCTGCCGATGATCCGGTCGTTGCCAAGGTGAACGGCAAAAACGTTTTGCAGTCCGAAGTGCTTGCCCTCCGCGATGAGATGGCTGCGCAGATGCCGCAAATCATGTCGATTCCGGTCGAACGGATCCTGCCAGAGCTGACGGAACGTGCTGTTGACCGACGCTTGCTGACCGATGCCGCCAAACAGGCTGGCATGGAAAAAGACGCTGACGTCAAAAAACAGCTGGATATGATCCGTACCGAGCTGATGCAACGCGCTTTCCTCAGCCGTGAAGTCGAAAAGCAGGTTACCGACGAAGCCTTGCGTAAGATGTATGACGAGCAGATTACCTCCTTCGTTCCCGAAGAAGAAGTTCATGCCCGCCACATTTTGCTCAAGACCGAAGAAGACGCCAAAGCCGTGATCGCCAAGCTGAAAGCTGGCGAAGACTTTGAAGCTCTGGCCAAAAGCGATAGTGTTGGTCCCACCGGCCCGCGTGGTGGTGATTTGGGATACTTCACCAAAGACGCCATGCTTCCCGCTTTTTCCGAGGCGGCGTTCGCTTTAGAAAAGGGCGCTTACAGCCAAGCCCCCGTGCAGACCGAATATGGCTGGCACGTCATTAAGGTTGAAGATCGCCGCAAAACCGCCGCCCCCACCTTTGAAGAGGTAAAGGATCAGCTGCGGAACCAGATGGCTCAGGCTGCGATGGTTGATATTGTTGATGGCCTGCGGAAAAAAGCCAAGGTTGAAATCTTGGTTAAGGCCGCCGAAGAAGCCCCGGCTGAAGCTGGCAAATAAACGATTTCCGGCCCCTTGTGGTTAAGCCCTAGGGAAAACAGGCCAAACTTGACGGATTGAGGTCCGGCCAAGTTTGGCCTGTTTTGCATTGGGTGATTTCCTCCATACCGAGGATAAAAGCTGCCCTTGTCTTAATCCTATCTCTGGCGGCATGGCGCTGTTGGCTTTAAACTGCTTGCATGATGGCTGTAGGTCGTCGGTTAGATTAGCCAAATTTTCCCCCTTTAATGGAGTCTGTCAGCCATGGCTGAGAAGCCCGCTGTTTCGCCGCTTGCCCCCAAAGACGGTTTTCCCTCGCTGCCGGAATTGCCCGGTGTGCGCTTTGCCAGCCATCAGGCCGGGATTCGCTATCAGGGCCGAACCGATTTGCTGGTGGTCGAAATGCCCGCTGGCACCCAGGCCGCTGGAGTGTTGACCACCTCAAAGACTCGTTCAGCGCCGGTGGATTGGTGCGCTCATGCGCTGAAAAAGGGCAAGGGGCGGGTTTTGGTGGTGAATGCTGGCAACGCAAATGCCTTTACCGGCTCGCGTGGCGAAGGATCGGTGGCGCGTACCGTTGATGGCGCCTGCGCTGTTTTTGGCTGCAAACCGCACGAGGTCTATGTTTCCTCCACCGGCACGATCGGTGAATTTCTCCCCGACGATAAAATCACCGATGCCCTGCCGCTGGTCCGTGACAAATTCACCAGCGGCGATTGGTTGGGCGCCGCTAAGGCGATCATGACCACTGACACCTATCCTAAAGGCGCCACCCGGACCGCCACCATTGGGAAAACCACCGTCACCCTGAACGGAATTGCCAAGGGCTCGGGGATGATCGCCCCCGCGATGGGTACCATGTTGGCCTATGTGTTCACCGACGCTGATATTCCTGCTGAAATTTTGCAGGATATGCTGCGCAAGGGGGCGGATCGGTCGTTCAATAGCATCACGGTTGATGGTGATACCTCGACCTCTGATACGCTGCTGGTGTTTGCCACCGGGACTGCGGGCAACAAACTGCCCAAGTCGGTGGGGGATAAGGCGCTGAAGGATTTTCGCGCCGCGTTGAATAGCTTGCTGATGGACTTGGCTCACCAAGTGGTACGCGACGGCGAAGGCGCCACCAAGTTTGTCGAAATCCGTGTTTCGGGTGCGGCAAGCAACAAGGCAGCGCGTCAAATTGGCCTCACCATTGGCAATAGCCCGTTGGTGAAAACCGCTGTTGCGGGCGAAGATGCCAATTGGGGCCGGGTGGTTGCCGCTGTTGGTCGTGCCGGTGAAAAAGCGGATCGTGACCGGTTGTGCATTAGCATGGGCGGCGTAACGGTGGCCGAAAATGGCTTGGCGGTGCCCGGCTATGACGAAACGCCGGTCGCAGCCCATATGAAGGGCTCGGATATCATCATGGAAGTTGATGTCGGGGTTGGTAAGGGGAAAGCCACCATTTGGACCTGTGATTTGACCCACGGCTATATCGACATCAACGGATCTTATCGTAGTTAAAGCATTGTGCGCAAACGTGGGTCCCGGTTTTGCGC
>CEGD01000020.1_pt1 | contig 26355 bp, 20 predicted proteins | sample 306751 | NCBI WGS metagenome assembly CEGD01 (sample SAMEA2755657, study PRJEB7226) | microbial mat metagenome | biome: microbial mat; feature: hypersaline; material: grass silage | place: USA | collected 2014-02-19 | depth 0 m
GCTTTGCGGCCTTTGCTCGAAGCGCTACCACCCCGACAGGCTGCCGCATTCGAGGCGGCGGTGGCTGTTAAGTTGCGCGAAGCCTATGTGCCAGAAAGCGACGGGACGACTTTGTTCCCGTTCCGTCGTCTGTTCATCATTGCGGTGCGCAGCGGTAAGGAATAAAGAGTATTTGCTTGTAAAACAAAGAGCTAGATCATTGTTCGCCGCCGCAAGAGAGCGGGAAATGATCTAGCTGTCTATCAAGCCTTCGCGTTCGCGGCGGGCGGCGCTGATCGCTTTGGTTCGGTTGCTGACCCCATAGGCGCGCAGAATAGCTGTAATGTGAACTTTGACTGTGGCTTCGGCCAGGGAGAGGCGGTCGGCGATTTCTTTGTTAGCCAGCCCTTCGATCACCAGGTCCAAGACTTCGCTTTGGCGAGGCGTTAAGGTGGCAGAGCGTAAGGGGTGCTTGGCAGCCGCATGGGGCGGAGTGATATAGGAGGACGGCGAGGCATAGGGGTAAGGTGTCCCTGCCGAGCTCGACAAAGCCTGTTCCGCAATCATCGGCGGGACGTAGATCCCCCCGGCCAGGATCAGCGACAGGGCAGCGCGCATGATTTCTTCGGGAAGAGATTTAGGCAGGTAGCCCGCAGCGCCAAGCTCTAATGCGCCCAGGGCCGAGGACGAGCTTTCATCGGCCGAAACAATGGCGATGGGTATAAAGGGCAGGCGATTTTTCGCTAATTTTAGCCCCTCTAGGCCGCCCGTTCCCGGCATGAAAAGATCCATCAAGAACAGATCGAGGTCAGGATGCTCTGCGGCAATGACGAGCGCAGACTCTAGGGTATCGGCATCAAGAACCCTGCTTCCCGGACAGACCCGTTCCAGGGTTAAGGATAAGGCGCGCCGTACCAAAGGGTGATCATCCGCGATAAGAAATTTCATCGACTCTTGTATCCTTTGGTTTGCGGAGCATTGTCGCACGTGTTGATTTTTCAAACAGAAACGCAGCGTAGAGTGTATTCTCTAATAGGTGTCTGCAGCTATGAGTAAGCCATAGCTGTTCAGGGAGGGTACGGAACATGCTGTTGGGAGGGGTATTTGAAGGAGGGCATATCACTTTAAGCAGAAAGAACGGCGTCTATCGGGAAAGGATATTAGCATAAATATGCATAATGGCAAGAGTTCCTTAAGCCTACCGTATTTGGCATGGCAGAGTGTGGAGGCTCTCTGTCAGCGAAAACTATGGTCAATATGGTGTAATATATTGATATTATTGGTATTGAGGCGATCCGATTTCTGTTTTGGATACTTGATGTCGAGGACGTTTTTCGTTCTTTATCGTATAAGACGTATGCCGTCTCAGAGGTTTGCCCCCGCCCGGTGTTTGAGAAGATTTAATCGATTAAGGAGTGGGCTGATATAGACATTAAAAGGGATCGTTGCAGGCTATTGTAATTATTATCGGTCATCAGCCACAAAGTGTCGCCGTCGCGCTGATCAAGGGTGATCGCTTCCCAGTTATCGTTGATGGGGGGATGGGATAAAGTGACCAAAGGGGTTGCTTGTAGTGGTGTTGCGCTCTGTTGTTTGCCATCAGTGCGAAGAAAGTCATCAATGGCCGACAAAGAGAGTAGGCTCAAGCGTGCTGAAAAGCCCAAGGGAATACTAAAACTGCGCTCGATCATAACCAACGCAACATCGCCGTTGGCCTTGGGAACTGCAGTAACGTCGGTTGGGTTCATGCTCCCGTCTAAAGTCAGGGCAAAGCGGTGCCATGCGATAGCGGGTGGCATTGTGGTCCAAGGCCCCTGGGGGGTGCCAATCCAGCCTTGCGTTTGCCTACTGCCTTCTGCGCCTTCGGCGATAACCAACAAGCGCCCATCGGGCAGGGCGGTTAAGGCTTCGGCGCCGCCATTATAGGGGCTGTCTTGCAGGCCTGGCGGCATGGCGATGGGGTGTGCTGCATTTTGCACTGGGCTGATCTGTTCGCCGGTGGTTGGGGGATAATACCATAGGCGATGTTGGCGTTCGAAGCTGATGATGAGGCCGCCGTTTTCTAGGGCGATAAGTCCCTCTGCATCACGCAGGGTGCTGTCGGTGAGAGTCTCCCCGTCTGTATCTCGCAGGGTAGCCATTACCAGCGGCGGCGCTTTTGCGGTGGGTTTTGGCGTTGCCAGATCGTCAACGGCGGCCTTGATCCAATAGCCGCGATCAGAAATGGCGGTCAACGCGCCAGTGCGGTCAACGGCAGCTGCTGACCAGCCGCCAAAGCGGCCTTCGGACGATGTGAGCACGCGGGCGACGAGAACCGGGGTATCTGCTTTGGAACGATCAAACGAGGTCAGGGGGCCCAGCCATGGCGCCGCGTTGTCATAAAGCGCTTGGGAACTGAGCAGCGCGCCTTGCTCGCGTTCGCGCAGGGGCTGGGGGCTACAGGACCCGAGAAGCAAAACGCAGGATAAAATAGCAACACAGTTGAGAAAAGGTTTGTCTTGGCGAGAAAGCATGGCCGTGCCCCTGTGTTAAACATCTCCTCGGGATTTGCTCTGTTCCGACGCAAATGCGTCGTCGTCGATGCTAAGCATCTCCTCGGGATTTGCTCTAATATAAAACGTCGCCGAAACCTGGATCGGATTTCGGCGACGCATTTTCTATCTGCTTTAGGCGTCTTAGATCTTATGCACAAAACGCGATTGCATTTTTGCGCACCAAGTCCTTAGTCGGCGACTGCTGCGTAACCAGCGGTAAAGCCGCTTAGCGAAATAGGAACAGTAATCGGCTGACCGTTGGGCAGGAAGTAGGTGAATTTAGCTTCGGTTCCGCCCTTAAGCTTTTGCAGGCCTTCGGCTTCCAGGTTGATAACCGTGGTGCAGCCGTTAGGCATACATTGCAAGAACGGCAATTTAACTGCGGGGGTTTGGTCCACCTGCAAAATAATATTTTGCGGCAGCAAAATCCCGAGAGGAGCCAAAATAATCATCTTGGGTGACTTGCTGCCGTCGGGGGCGTGCATCATGCCTACGCCGACTTCTAGCAAAGTCCGGTTGTCTTTTTGGGTGACGATTTTTTGGCCGATGTGACAGACTTTGCCGTCTTTTTCACAGGCAACCGTCCAAGAGCCGAACTTTTGACCCGGAGATGCCGCCGACGCCGAAGAAGCCCCAGCGACGAGGCACAGCGATGCTGCGAGGGCACCGATCATCTTAAAAAGGTTACGCACGATTACTCCTTCGCTCGATGGCGTATGGAAGGCGGTGGATAAGACTCCATGCCTTGCATGCTGACAGTGGCCCTTTCTGCGCTAACTTGCAACCATAGACCCTAAAATGTGGACACCTATACATGCTTGGCCAGGTGATAAACAGTGTGTGGGAATGATGGATGTCGGGTGCTCACGGTGATGTGACGCCGCAGTGGCAGTGTATCGTGGCACAGTGGGGAATGATCCTTTGGCGGCTTTCGCTTGGCCCTATGGGATGTGTTTTGCTTTTCCCCTGTTTTCTATGGAGGCCCCCGATGTTGCTAAAAGTTAAAGCCCCTTGGATGGAGCCCGAAGCCGCAGTTACCGATCCGGCGGTTTATGCGTCGCGTCGCCGTTTTCTCGCCTTGGGTGCTGCGGCGACAGCGGCTTTGACCTTGCCGGTGGGGGGGGCACGGGCAACCGCCGTTGCCGAAGATTTACCGATGGATCGGCGGTTTTCAGCGATGATTTCTGATAGCCCCTTATCAACCACCGGCGAAGCGCTGACGCCATACCGCGATGTCACCTCGTATAATAACTTTTACGAGTTTAGTACCAGCAAAGATGATCCGGCTTTGATGGCCCAGGGGCTAACGGTTGATCCATGGACGGTTAAAGTCGATGGCGCCTGTGGCAAGCCTGGGGTTTTAGATATGGAGAGCGTGTTGCAGATGCAGTTAGAAGAGCGGATTTACCGCCTGCGCTGCGTCGAGGGATGGTCAATGGTGATCCCCTGGATTGGTATCTCTCTAAAGTCTATCTTGCAGCGCTTTGATCCCTTGGCCTCGGCAAAGTTTGTGCTTTTTGAAACGCTTTACGATCCAAAACAGATGCCCGGTCAGCGTCGTTCCGTACTCGCATGGCCTTATGTCGAAGGCCTGCGCTTGGATGAAGCCTATCATCCGCTAACGTTGATGGCCGTTGGGGTGTATGGCGGGCTTTTGCCGAAGCAAAATGGGGCGCCCTTGCGCCTAGTGGTGCCGTGGAAGTATGGCTTTAAGTCGATTAAATCGATTGTCCGCATCAGTTTCGTTGAGCAAATGCCCAAAACGTCATGGATGCTTGCCGGACCCAGTGAGTACGGTTTTTACGCCAACGTTAACCCCGACGTCGATCATCCGCGATGGAGCCAAGCAAAAGAGCGCCGCATTGGCGAGTTCTTTCGCCGTCCGACTTTGATGTTTAATGGCTATCAAGACGCTGTAGCCGACCTTTATCAGGGGATGGATCTTGATAAATTCTACTAAAAGTAAGCGTTTGACGGCTGGGTTTTGGCTAAAGCCCCTGATCCATGGGGCGGCAGCCTTGCCGATTTTGTGGTTGCTATGGCTTACCTTTAGTGGTGGCCTAGGAACCAATCCTATCGAAAAGGTGACTCGTGAGCTGGGGGACTGGGCATTGATTGTATTGCTCTGCGCCCTGGCAGTGACGCCCCTGCGGTTGTTGACCGGTTGGGCCCCTTTGGCGCGGGTTCGGCGTTTGGTGGGATTGTGGGCCTTTGCCTATGCGATGCTGCATATTTTATCATATGTCGGATTGGACCAGTTTTTTGACTGGATAGCCATAGGAAAAGACTTGGTTAAAAGAGCCTATATAACATTTGGTATGGCAGCCTTTGTTATTTTGACTGCCTTAGCCGTAACGTCTTTGCCCAGGGTGGTAAAGGCCCTGGGGGGGAAGCGTTGGGTGTTGCTCCACCGATCCGTCTATGTGGCAGTTATTCTAGCAATTTTGCATTATTTTTATATGGTTAAGGCCGATCTATTGGCGCCTACGCTTTATGCCTTTGTGGCGGCGGGATTGTTGATCGCCCGTCGTTTACCCCTGCGCCAATGGGCGGCAGGATTGCGCCTAAAAGAGCCTAGGCGCACCGAGCAGGGCAAAATTTAGCTGCAGGCGGCGGAAACGATACTAAACAGTGCTTTATGTGGCTTTTCCCTAAATGCTATCGGGGGTATGGTGGCTGCGTCGTCTAAAACAACTATGCGGTTGCGGCATTATCGTCGCAGCCTGCTTTCGATATGCTTGTTGCTAGGACCTTGCAGCAGCGTACACAATTAGCGGTTAACGAAAGTTGGGGGAGTTGTAGGGGGATGGGGAGCATGAGCGGCCAACCAGATCTTGCTAACGTCATGGCAGATCTGATTCCGGATCTTGTGTGCTTGTGCATTGGCAATACCATTCGGTATGTCAACCCGGCTGGATGCCGACTGCTAGGGGTTGAAATCAGCGCTCCGATGTTGGGGCGTCCTTTGGCTGATACGGTCCACCCCGATTATCGTCCGATTGTCGAAGATGGTTTGGATGAATTGGTTGCCGAGGGCAACCTGCCGATGATGTTCATCACGGCCCATGGCACGCCGCTAGAGCTTGAAGTTCGCGTGAGCCGTCTCTCCTTACAAGACATTGGTATCGGCCTTAGCCCCGCAGACGGGGAGAGTGCTGCTGATATTGTCTATATGATCCATGGCCGCGATGTCGGCGAGCGGATGCTCGCGGTTCAAGAAATTTTGGAAAGCGAGCAACGCTATCGTTCGCTGGTCAATTTGGCGCTTGATTTTATCTGTTTGGTCGATGCCGAAGGCCGCTTGTCACTGGTTAATGCGGCGGCGCAGACTTTGCTTGCTGTTGATGAAGGAACTTTGCTTGGTAAGTACCTTGCTGACATCGTTCATCCTGATTATGCCGAAATTCTGCAGCTTGGCCTTGATGCCTTGTCCGAAGAAGACGGCTTGCTGCCGTTAAAGTTTATTTCATCGACTGGTGAAGCGATTGACGTCGAAGCGCGGGTTAAGCCGCTGGGGCGCGGCGATACCTATATGGTCGAGGCACGCGATATTCGTGCTCGTCTGCGCTCTGCCGAGGCCGTGCGCGAGCGCGAGCAGCGCTTGCAAGGCATTCTAGACACCGTTGCCGAAGCGATTATTACCGCTGATGAAATGGGGCTGATCCAGTCTTTTAATAAAGCTGCGGAGCGTATTTTTGGCTACCGGGGTCGCGAAGTGTTGGGGAAAAATCTGTCCTTGCTGATGCCGCCGCCCCATGACGAGCAGCATGATGACTACTTGGCTGCACATCGTGCCCGTGGTGGTGGTGTGGTGTTGGGGCAGGGGCGTGAGCTTGAGGGTTTGCGTAAGGATGGAACACGGTTCCCGATTGAGCTCAATGTGACCGAGCTGCGCTTGGGGCGTAATCGCTTGTTTACCGGAATTATTCGGGACATTACCGACCGTAAACGGGCCGAGGATGTCGAGCGTCGTTACAAAGAAGAACTTGAGCATAAGGTCGAAGAACGCACCCGCGATTTGCGCCGCCTGTCGCGGCAAACGCAAAGCATTTTAGAGTCCGCTGGCGATGGGATCGTTGGTTTGGATACCGCCGCCAACATTACTTTTGCCAATCCGGCGGCGGCGCAAATGTTGGGCTGCTCTCAATCTGAGATGATTGGCACTTTGGCCGACGATGCCTTTCGGTTTGGCCAAGGCTTGCGCAAGGGGCGGGCGGTTCCGGTGCGGGCGGCGTTACGGCGCAACATCTTTAATGAACGCACCGAAATGGTGCTGATGGCAAAGGACGGCACCGTCTTTGATGCCGAATATGCTTCGAGCCCGATTGAGGATGATGGCGAACGGACTGGGGCTGTGGTGGTCTTTCGCAATATCACCGACCGTAAAATTGCCGAAGAGCGTCTAAAGGTCGCTGGAACGGTGTTTGAAACCACCGCCGAGGGGATTTTGGTCATTGATGCGGCCGGCCATATTTCGATGGCCAATGCCGCCAGTGCGCAGATCACCGGTTGGATGTCGGAACAATGCTTGGATCGCACGGTGCAAGAGGTTCTGTTCCCCGGCAATGATCCGGTCTTTGGCGAGATGACCGAGCTGTTGGGCAATCGGGGTTCCTGTGAATTGGAATTCTGGTCTACCCGTCGGGATGGCCACGAATATGCGGCGCGTCTGGCAGCGTCAGTGGTTCCCGATGCTGCAGGAAACCCTCAGCGTATTGTGATTGTGGTTAACGATATCACCCAGCGTAAGCGCGACGAGGAACGGATTCGCTTTCAGGCGAATTACGATATGTTGACCGGCTTGCCTAATCGCACGTTATTTAATGATCGTTTGGAAACAGCAACGGCTGCAGCTCTGCGCAATCAAACGATGATGGCCCTGATGTTCATTGACTTGGACGGCTTTAAGGCGATCAACGATACCTTGGGACATGATGCAGGGGACTTATTGCTCAAGGGTGCGGCGGGGCGGTTGCGTAAATGTGTTCGCGAGTCCGATACTGTGGCCCGTTTGGGCGGTGACGAGTTCACGATCATTATGTCGGGGCTAGAGGAAAGCGATACTGCCGCCCAGGTTGCACAACGGATTATTGATAGCTTAACGGTGCCCTTTGACTTGTCGTGCGATGATGGGCGGACTCGGGAAGGGCGTGTTTCGGCATCGATCGGGATTGGTCTGTTACCCGATCATGGGACCAGCGCTGACGACGTTTTGCGTAATGCCGATGCGGCGATGTATCACGCCAAAGAGCAAGGGAAAGCAAACTTTCAGTTTTTCCGCCCCGAGCTGCTAAAGGATCATTAGGACCCTTTGTTGCGGCCTAAATTAGGCCAGTTTGTTTTGTTTCTTTCTAAACTGACTAAACTTTCAGCCCTCTAAGACGAAATACTCATACCAGAGGGTGGCATTGCAGTGGCAATCTGCTGTACCGTTCAGCGGCAAGACTTTGGCACGACCCAGAGAGCCGAGACATAGGATCTTTGGCCTGGGGATGGATGAGAGTGAAATGTCGGAAGAGCAAAACGAAGACGGGCAGGGGCAGGGCGTAAAGCGCCGCCGCCCGATCGACATTGTAATTGCGGAAAAAAACCCATTGCTGATGAGCAGCTTGATCAAGCTGTTTGCTGGCGACGAACGGTTTACGTTGGTGGCAACCACTCCCGATGGAGAGCGATTTTTGTCGGCTGTGGAGCGTCTTAGCTTTGATGTCGGTATTATCGGCTGGGAAATGCCCTATATGGATGGGCGCGGCGTTCTACAGGCCTTGCAGGGGGCTGAGGCTCCGCGCATGATCGTCTATACGGGGAGTGCGAGCCCGGAAATCCCTCGGGTGGCGATGGCTTTGGGGGCGGCAGGGTTCTGTTCTAAGTCTGATCCGCCGGCGCAGCTGCTAGAAACCGTGGCGGCAGTGGCTGACGGGCGGATGATGTTCCCCTTTGTTGATGTCAGCCAATTGGCTAATGATCCCTTTGCCGGATTGACCCCACGGGAACGCGAATTGCTGGCGGCTTTGGCCAGTGGCTTGACCAATGCTCAGATCGCTGGAAAGCTCGATATTTCGCTCAATACGGTGAAATTTCACCTCAAGAACCTTTATGATAAGCTTGGCGTATCTAATCGGGCGCAAGCGGTGGCGCATTACCTAAAAGGCCGTGAAGGTCGTTAACCCACGTGCCTAAGGTGAGAGGGTGTGTTCCGTTGATCGTTGGCAAAAGGGTCTATTCTGTATATGTCCTGGCCAGTTTCCCGCCCTGTGTTTGCTCCTGACCGCGATTCTGGACCCGCTGACATGCCGATTGCCGAGCTGACTTTAGCCAATGACCTTACGGCGCAGCCGCGCGCGCCGCTGTTTACCTATGGCTTACGCACTATTACCGAGGCCGCTGCTCGGGCGGCTTACACCTGGATCGGTTCGGGGGATAAGGTTGATAGCGACCGCGCTGCAACCCAAGCCATGCGAGCCGAGCTCAACCATCTGCCCATTGATGGAGTGGTGGTGATCGGCGAGGGCGAGCAAGGCCAAGCGCCGATGCTTTATAGCGGCGAGCAAATCGGCGACGAGAATGCTTTGATGCAGTTCGATATCGCCGTTGATCCCGTCGAGGGCACTAGCTATCTGGCCAGTGGGTTAACCAACGCTTTGGCGGTGATTGCTTTGGCTCCCCGGGGCACCATGTACCAGCCGGGGCCTTGCTATTACATGGAAAAGTTCGCGGGGCCGCCGCAGGTTAAGGGCAAAATTGACCCTAGCGCGCCGGTTTTAGACAAGCTGCAAACCGTGGCGCGTGAAACTGGGAAAACTGTTTCTGAGCTTACGGTTTATATCCAAGAAAAACCGCGCCATCGCGATTTGGTGCGCGAAGTTCAAGAGGCAGGAGCCAAGGTGGCCCTCTATCCGGCGGGTGATATTGCCGGCGCGCTGATGGCGGCGATCCCAGAGTCTGGGGTTGATTGCTTGATGGGCACCGGTGGCACCCCCGAAGGCATCATGGCGGCTTGTGCCATTCGGGCGCTGGGCGGCGAGTTTTTGGGGCGGATGAACCCACAGCTCAATGGCGAGCGTATGGCGGTGCGGGCAGCGGGGATTTCAACCAGTGCTTGGCTGTCGTGTGAAACCTTGGTGCGTTCTGACCGCGTCTTTTTTTGTGCGACGGGGATTACGACCGGCTTACTTTTAGACGGTGTTGCCCCCCAGGGGAAAACCGGGGTGCGCACGCAAACGCTGATGGTTTGTGGCGCATCGGCAGAACGGCAGGTGTTGACCACCTATCACCGCAGCCACCGTGTTAACGAGCCGAGGGCCTAGCAGGTGCGCGGTGGGGCCTTTACCATGCCAATGAATCGCCAACTCAACCGGCCTGTGATCTTGGGGATCGTCGGCGACTCCGGTGCGGGGAAAACCACCCTGGCCCAGGGCATCAGCTCTATTTTGGGTCCGTCGCGGGTGGCGATGATCTGTACCGACGATTATCACCGTTATGCGCGTGAAGAGCGGGCGAAAAAGGGAACTTCGGCCCTTGATCCCGATGGCAACTATATGGACATTCTAGAGCAGCATATCCAATTGCTGCGGGCAGGCAGGCCGATTCTTAAGCCGGTTTATAATCATACGAACGGGACTCTGGATGCGCCAGAGTATGTAGAGCCCGCTGAATATATGATCGTCGAGGGGCTTTTGGGCTATTCGACCCGCGCTATGCGGGACTGCTATGACGTAAAGATATACCTCGAGCCACAAGAAGAACTGCGCGCTGCCTGGAAGATGCAGCGCGACGTGTCAAAGCGTGGCTATACCGCCGACGAAGTGCGCCGCCAATTAGAGCGGCGCTTGCGCGATGCCATTACTTTTATTCGCCCGCAGCGAACGTTTGCCGATTTGGTTTTGTCCTTTCGTCGTCAGGCTAACCCATTGGTAGAAAACACAGCTTTGCCGATAAGCGAGAGCGAGTCCTATTTAAACGCCCGTCATATCCTGCGCCCCACCTTGCCGCATCCCGACTTGACACCCATCGTCGAGGGATCCAAAAACGGTATCCGGCTGGAGCTTGCGCGTGACATTGATGGAAAGCCCGTGGACGTCCTGGAAATCGAAGGGGACGTTGATGATAAGCGCGCAAAAGCGATGGAAGAGCTGTTGTGGAATCTGATTCCCGAGGCTTATCACTTGCGCTCGAACCTTGGGCAGTATATGGACGCCAGCCAGGAAACCCGAATGTCGCACCCGTTGGCTTTGTCGCAGTTGTTGATCACCTATCATTTGGTCAAAGCTGCCATGGGCCACTATGCGATCTGACGCCATGCGATCTGTTGAACGGGGTGCGTTATGCACCACGCCACCCAGCCGAGTTAGCCAGGAACCGAACTCATGACTTCTCAAACCGTAAGCCACGCCAAACTGGCAAATGCCATCCGCTTCCTTTCCGCCGATGCCGTGCAAAAGGCGAAGTCGGGGCATCCAGGGATGCCCTTGGGCATGGCCGATGTGGCGACGGTGTTGTTCACCCGCTTCATGAAGTTTGATGCTGAACAGCCGCGTTGGCCGGACCGTGACCGCTTTATTCTTTCCGCTGGTCACGGATCGATGCTGCTTTATTCCCTGGGCTATCTGCTGGGGTACCGCGATATCCCCATCGAAGCCATCGAAAGCTTTCGCCAGCTGGGCGCCCCGACTGCTGGGCACCCTGAGTTCGGTCATATCGAAATGGCCGACACCACCACTGGCCCGCTAGGGCAGGGGATCACCAACGCTGTTGGTATGGCCCTGGCGGAAAAGATGCTGGCGACGCGCTATGGCGATGGTGTGGTCAGCCACTTCACCTATTCCATTGCTGGCGATGGGTGCTTGATGGAAGGCGTCAGCCAAGAAGCGATTTCGCTGGCGGGTCACTGGAAGCTGAACAAGCTGGTCGTGTTCTGGGACGACAACGAAATCTGCATCGACGGCAAGGTGTCGTTGGCGCAAAGCGATGACCAGATCATGCGGTTCCAGGCTTCGGGTTGGAACACCATCGCCATTGATGGTCATGATCCCGAAGCGATTGCTGGCGCTATCGAAGCGGCACAGAAAAGCGATAAGCCGACCCTGATCGCCTGCAAAACCACCATCGGCAAGGGCGCCCCGACGCTGGCCGGGTCGGAAAAGACCCATGGTGCCCCGTTGGGTGATACCGAGCTGGCTGGCATGCGCGAAGCGCTGGATTGGCCCTATGCGCCGTTTGAAATCCCCGAAGACATTTTGTCGGTTTGGCGTGCGGCTGGGACCCGTGGATCTTTCCCGCGTATGCAGTGGGAAAAGCGTGTTGATGCCCTGCCTGACGACCTGAAAATTTCCTTTGTCACCACCTTGCAGGGCCGTTTGCCCGACGCTGCTGATGACGCCATCGACGCCTTTAAGAAAAAGATGGCCGAAGAAACCCCTAAGATCGCGACCCGCAAGGCCAGCCAGATGGTGTTGGAAGCCGTTGTGCCGCATATCCCGCAGATTGTCGGTGGCTCGGCAGACCTGACCCATTCCAATTTGACCATCACCAAAGACATGAAGTCCGTAACCCCCGATGACTTTAGCGGGAACTACATTCATTACGGCGTGCGTGAGCATGGCATGGCGTCGGTTATGAACGGTTTGGCCTTGCACGGCGGCCTGATCCCTTACGGCGGCACCTTCATGGTGTTTGCTGACTACATGCGCCCAGCCATGCGGATGGCTGCCCTGATGGAACAGCGGGTGATTTATGTCCTGACCCACGATTCCATCGGCCTGGGCGAAGATGGCCCGACCCACCAGCCGGTGGAGCATCTGGCATCAATGCGTGCTATGCCGAACCTGCGCACTTTCCGCCCGGCAGATGTCATTGAAACGGCGGAATGCTGGCAGTTGGCTTTGCAATGGACCCGTGGCCCGTCGGCCCTGTGCCTGTCGCGTCAGAACCTGCCGACGGTGCGTGGCTATACTGGCGACAACCTGTGCCAGTTGGGCGGCTATATCCTGTCAGAACCCGAAGACGGCGCCCGTGATGTCACTTTGTTGGCCAGCGGCTCGGAAGTCGAGTTGGCTTTGACCGCTCAGGTGATGCTCAACAGCGTCGGCATTAAGGCGGTCGTGGTGTCGATGCCCTGCTGGGAACTGTTCGACGAACAGCCGACCGCATACCGCAAAGAAGTCCTGGGCAGCGCCCTGCGGGTGGCGGTCGAGGCTGGTGCGTCCTTTGGTTGGGAACGTTATGTCGGCCTTGATGGTGCCGTGGTCGGGATGCGTTCGTTTGGCGCCTCGGGCCCGGCGGATGATCTTTTCAAGCATTTTGGCATCACTGCCGAGGTGGTCGCCGATATCGTCGTTGCTCGCTTGAAGCAAAAGGCCTAAAACACCAGAGGTTTTACTCTGTGAGATGGGGGAGCGGTGACCGCTCCCCCATTGCGTACCCAGCTCATGGCTCTCAGGTTATATAAAGGGCTCAACGCCCAAATCTGTGCCCCATCCGTACCCGTCTTAGGGTACCCATAAAGCGTAACGCCAAGGAGATCTATCACAATGGCCGTCATTACCCTGCGTCAGCTTCTCGACCATGCCGCCGAGTACAGCTATGGTATGCCCGCGTTCAACGTGAACAACATGGAGCAGGTGCTGGCGATCATGAACGCCGCCCGCAAAACCGATGCTCCGGTGATCTTGCAGGCCAGCCGTGGCGCCCGTAAGTATGCTGGCGACACCATGATCAAGCACATGATCTTGGCCGTTGCTGAAATGTACCCCGAAATTCCCGTTTGTATGCACCAAGACCATGGGAACTCGGCTGCCACCTGCGCCTCGGCAGTGATGAGCGGTTTTACCTCGGTGATGATGGACGGCTCGCTCGAAGCTGACGCCAAAACTCCGGCCTCTTATGATTACAACGTCGATGTAACTGCCAAAGTGACGGAAATGTCGCATATGGTCGGCGTTTCCGTCGAAGGTGAACTGGGCTGCTTGGGCTCGTTGGAAACCGGGCAGGGCGAAAAAGAAGACGGCCATGGCTTTGAAGGCACCCTGGATCATTCCCAGCTGCTGACTGATCCCGACCAGGCCGCTGACTTTGTGGCCCGTACCAAGGTTGACGCCCTGGCCGTTGCCATCGGTACCAGCCACGGCGCCTATAAGTTCACCCGCAAGCCGACCGGCGATATTTTGGCGATGAACGTGGTCAAGGCCATTCACGCCCGCCTGCCCAACACCCACCTGGTGATGCACGGTTCGTCGTCGGTGCCCCAAGACCTGCAGGACATCATCAACCAGTACGGTGGTGAAATGCCGCAGACCTATGGCGTGCCGTTGGAAGAAGTCGAAGAAGGCATCAAATACGGCGTTCGTAAGATCAACATCGACACCGACAACCGTATGGCCATCACCGGCGCTATCCGTAAGCTGTTTGCTGAAAAGCCCGGTGAATTCGATCCGCGTAGCTACATGAAGCCCGCCATGGCGGCGATGGAAGCGGTTTGCGTTGATCGCTTTGAGCGTTTCGGCGCTGCTGGTAAGGCCAGCAAGATTAAGGCTTTGTCGCTGGCAACGATGGCTGACGCCTATGCCGCCGGTTCGCTGGATCCCAAGATTCAGTAAAGCGGTTTGCTTTTGAGAATGGCCGCCCATTGTTATGATGGGCGGCCATTCTTATCTAGCCCTATGTCACAGCAGAAAATACGTCGTTAGCGGTGAGAACCATTTGCGCCGGATTTGCTCTGAAGCTTCGCCCGTTTTCCCCGTTTCTTCGCCATAAGGTTCGCCATGAGCTGCTTGATCGCCCCGTCCATTCTTTCCGCTGACTTCGCCAAGCTGGGCGAAGAGGTGCGCGCCATTGATCAGGCCGGTGCCGATTGGATTCATATCGACGTGATGGACGGTCATTTCGTCCCCAACATCACCATTGGTCCGGCGGTGGTAAAGGCCCTGCGGCCGCATTCGGCAAAGGTCTTTGACGTTCACCTGATGATTGATCCGGTGGATTGCTATCTGCAGGATTTCGCCGACGCCGGCGCTGACATCATCACCGTTCATGCCGAAGCCGGGTGCCACCTGGATCGCACCTTGCAAGTGGTACGCAGCCTGGGTAAAAAGGCCGGCGTATCGTTGAATCCGGCAACGCCGGAATCGGCTATTGAATACGTGCTCGATAAAATCGACATGGTTCTGGTGATGTCGGTCAATCCTGGCTTTGGTGGCCAGAGCTTCCTTGAGTCTCAGTTAGAAAAAATCCGCCGCATTAAGACGATGATTGGCAATCGCCCGATTGATATTCAGGTTGATGGCGGGGTTAATCCGCAAACGGCCATCCTGTGCCGTGAAGCCGGTGCGAATGTTTTGGTCGCAGGCAGTGCAGCATTTAAGGGTGGCCCTGAATGCTACGCTGCTAATATTGCTGCCTTACGATAAGCACGGCAACCGCTTTAGCCTCGTCCCTTTGCTGAAAAGGGACGAGGCTTTGCCTTTTAGAGCAAATTTTGCGTCAGAAATTGGTCTATAGTTTTTGAAAGTGCGAAAGGTCGATGCCCTGCGGCATACGATCACCGATGGGGATAATTTTCGACAAGGCTTCGTCAATGATATCTTGTGCGTCGGTAAAGCTCAGCGATGAAGGCCGATCGTGACATTTGGGGTTCAATTCAATAATAAACGGCGCGGTAATGGACTGGGTTGCGGTGTTTCTAAATTGAAAATGATATTGAATGAGGTGGCATAGGGAAATATCATAGGTTACGCCATCGACAGTAACCTGTTCATCAGAAACAGTTGCCGAGCAAAACAGCATTAATTGCAGGTCTTTATTCTTTTTTACGGCATTTTTGATTAAGGTTTCCCAGGTTAGCATTTCAGTGTTTGCTGCCGCTGAACCAAGAACTAAGTTTTCACGGATTTGTTGAACCTGCTTCGTTTTATTCATTAATGTTTTTGATGTCTTAGAAATGCTGGGGATATGAGTCGGGCTGATGCTAAAGGCAACCAAGTGCAGCCATTCCCAGTTGGGAAAAAAGGGATTTTCCAGTTTCAGTTCCTTCGCCGCCGCATTGGGACCAATACCCCCCATTACGTCGGTTTGACTGATGGCGCGTTTGCCGCCAGTGGGCATTTGGCTATGGCGTTTGCCATGGGCAATGGAAATTTGCGGGCTAAGGTTTAGCTGGGAAGACAGTGTGTTTTGCTTGACCGGTTGAAAGACAAAACCGCCGACCTTGGTGACCACACGCAATGTCTTTTCGCTACTGGCCCCGGCATAGCGAAAGGCAAAGGGTAAACTTGCATTATGGCTGAGTTGTTTATGTTTCTTTGCTTTAAGAGTTTTTTTAGGTTTTTTTAATCTACCCAAGGTTACATATCCTTGCTAAAGGTTTGAACTGACTATGCCCAAGGGGACTAATGTCACCAGGGACGCAGTGTTTTGTAAAAAAAATGTACCGTCGCGGGCGTTGTAAACCTGTTCAGGATTCAGGAAGTATCATCCTTTAATGCGGGGGCAACACTTTAAAAGAGTTTTTAGTGATTAAAATCAGGTTTTAATTTTATTGCGCAGTTTTTAATCGTCTGGCAAAGGGCGTGCGCGATGTAAACCAAATGCGACGCCTTTTTGCGTTGGCGGAAATTTATGGTGGGGAAAGCCGAAACGCGGCGGCCAGGGTTTGCGGTTTATCTGCTTAAAAGGCCTCTGGGTGATCTGATCGGTTGGGCCAGAATTCGCCGCTATTGAGGATGACGTTGCAATAGCTGCGTCCAGCGCGCTGTACGCGGCTTAACTCTGTTCTGGTCAATCTTTGGCGGGTAACCTCCCAGACATCAAAACCCAATACGGTGGAGTGTTGGAAATAAAATCGCCAAATTCCGCCATGGCGCTCGCCAATCATGGTCAAGTCACCGCCAGCATGGCCCGAAAATAGTTGGCTTACTTCGCCACGGGCGGGCTTGTAGACCAATTCCGTATAGCTGGTGAGGTGGTTTTGATAGAGCGTTTGCGCCGTTTGACCGTGAACCCTTATCTGAGCTAAGGCGTTGCCTGCTTGCGAGACCACGTTTCGCCCATAATCAACATGGGTTATTCCGGTGGCGGCATGATCGACATAGCTTTCTAAGCGGGCAGGTTGAGATGTTGTCACTCCGCCTTGGATGCCTCGTGTCTGAGCCACCACATCTAACATTTGCAGGCGCACTGACAGCATGGATGCTTTAGAAAAATCAGGGGTTTGGAAAACGTTGCTATGGGATACCAAGGGCGATCGACTATCCCCGCTTACCGAAAGCGAGCAGCCATCTAGATTGGCGGTGACGGCATAGGCTGTTCCTTGTCCAGCGGGGAGGTTGACGCCAATGGTGCTGTCATACTGATAGGGGATCACGTAAACAGGGACACGGTCGGGTGCTGTTAGGCGATGTAACTCCATCACTGTGCTGGGCTTAGAAAAACGGAAAATATCCGTATTACGGGCATCGGTGTCAGTAAAGCTGCCGTAAAACAGCGGCGCTACGGTCGTGTCATAATAATCAACCGCTCCACTGTGAAAGGTCGCTTGCGGCAAAAGGGTGCTTAACGCCACAAGCTGACCTTGCCCATTATCAAGCATCGTGGTTCCGGTTGCGGTCACGGTGATGGCGTAACGCTGTAAAAAAGTTTCTAGGCGCTGGGTACGAAAGGTTTCTAAGGCTGGCATTGTGATCTTACCCCTTAGGTGTGAAGCGCCTTTGAAAGCCGCATTTTTTCATGGAAATTGAGATGTGCAGGTCGAGGTTTAGCGTAAAATAAAGTGTATTTGGAATTTATCAGGTGTCACGATTTAATGCAGTAAAAACACTTTAAAGTAGGTTTTGCTAATAATGGTTTTTGATTTTATTCTTGCTGTTAAAATTCGTGCAAAGACTTAACTTTCATCCCCCGTGGCATGTGGTCATCGTCGAATTCCACAATTGAAGTAAGGGCCTCGTTAATTAGCGTGGTTGCCTGTTCAAAGCTCATTGATGACGGGCGGTCATGGGATTGTGGATCAAGTTCAATAATAAAAGGAACGCTGACTTTGCCGCGTCGTTGATTGATAAATTGAAAGTGATATTGAATCCGATGGCACAGAGATAGCTGATAGGTGGTGCGGCCAATGGTAACTTCTTCGTGGGAAACGGTGGCCGAACAAAACAGCGATACGGTCAATCGGGGGTCATTTTTGGTGGCGTTCTTAATCAGGGTTTCCCAGGTCAGCATTTCGGTGTTTGCTGCTGCTGAACCAAGGACCAAATTTTCACGGATTTGCTGGACTTGATCGGTGCTGCGGATCAATCGACGTGAGGTTCTAGATAGTTTGGGAATATGAGTTGGGCTAATGCTATAGGCAACCAAATGCAGCCATTCCCAATTAGGGAAATAGGGTTTTTCCAAATCTAGGGCGCTGGCTGCTTTGTTGGGGCTTAGGCCGCCCATGACGTCAACTTGGCTGATGGCCCGCTTAACGCCGGTTGGCATGTCCTTGTAGCGCCTGCCAAAGGCTAGAGAAATTTGTGGGCTGAGGTTAAGGCCAGAGCTTAGGGAGCGGTCGTGGATTGGCTTTATGACAAAGCCGCCGACACGGTTAATCACCTGTAAGGTCTTTTTTGGCTTTAGCTTTTCGTAGCGAAAGGCAAAGGGCAGGCGGGGAATCGTCGTTTTCGTCTTGCGGGTCTTTTTTCTCCGTGAGGGCATCGCACGCGTCCTTGATTGCCGATCTCAGCCTTTACCATGTGGGGAGATCGGGCTGGGCGGCAATCAAGGGGACGTCAGTTCTGTCTCATGGGCCATATTATCTATGAACACCGGTTAACGATCTTGGGCTGGTGGTGTTGAAAATAAGCCTACGCCGGGCTTTAGGGGCGGCGGGCGGCGGCTATCGGTGGGGCTGCTCGCGTCATACATGCTGGCTGCCCCGTTGCCAGCGCGGGGGGGAGCGCTACCTTGTGTGGCCCCGGGGGCAGAGGGGACGGTAAACCGATGCCCGCCTTGCGGGGGCGTGAGCGGTTGGTCGGGGCTTTCGCCGCCGCTTGGCGGGGGGCTGCCTTTGCCTGCACCGTTACTTAAAGAATCGTCTAAGGCCCGTCCCGGCAGGCCCGGCGTCAAATAGCGCCCGGCAACAAATCCGCTCAGTCCTTCGGCGGTGAGGACGCGGACCCAGCCGCCTTCGGGGGCGTTTTCGGTGACCAAAACCGAGGTGCCGATTTCAAGCTCGGCTTGCTTGCGATAGCCGGTTCCTGGGCCAGTGCGCAGGGGGAGGAGGGCCGTCGTCACCTCGTAAATGCGGCCTGTGCGCAGCAGCATCGGGCGATCAAGGCCTTCGTCGAGCAAGCCGCGCAGGGCTTCGGGGGGCTCAACAGAGGGGCCTTGCGCGATGGGTTGCCCTTTTGGCGCTGAGGTGAAATTCAGGGATGAAAGCTGATCAATGCCTGCTGCGAGCAGGCTGATCGCCAGCACTGGCGGCACTATCTGTCCGGCGCGCGCCCACGACAGCCCGAGCCACTTGTTGCGCAGCTTTAAATGACGCACTGGTGGTGCCGCCCGCAGCAACCCTTCGGCGAGGGATTTTTCCTGTGGGCTATTGGCATAGGCATTGGCCTGTACCGCCAGCCCGTGGGCAAGGGCTTGTTGGTCGCGCATCAAAAAGGCACGAGCCTGTTTCAGCAACAGGTGAAAATTGCGGTCGCGCGGCATGTAGCCACCACGAGCAATGGTGGTGATGGCGGCAAGGGTGTGCAAAGGCCCAAACGGCAGGCTCCACCAGCCGAAAAGCCAGTTTTTCCATGCCGCTCGTAGTGCGGTGGTATCGGCGCAGGTACGGCAAAACACCCCCTCAACGGTGCTGCGGCGGCTTTTGAAGCCGAGGCCGCGCACGGTGGGAAAGACCACATAGCGCGGCTGTGCGGCCAGCTTACCGCAGCATTGGCAGGGCTCGGGGGGCTCAAACGGGCCCCGGGGGCTTTGGGCACGCCCAGCGTGGGCGGTTGCGCGGCCTTGGCGGGCGTTGGCTTGGCGATAGGCATCCTGGGCGCGGTCGCTGTCGGTTTTGCCGTTGGCTTTGCCTTTCGCCCCGGCTTTGGCTCCAGCTTGGGCCTCGGCTTTGCTTTGAGCTCCGGCGCCATTGGCGGCTGCTTTCGCCTCGGCATGGGCGCCTGCGGTGTTGGACTGGGATGCTGCCCCCCCATTGCCCGCCTGTTCAGGCCCTTGCTGGGCGCGAACGTCATAAATGCGACGGCGGTGCGGGTCGGAAAGAACCTGATAGGCCTCGGAAAGCTGCTGGAATTCTTCTTGTGCGTTGGCGCTCGGATTACGATCAGGATGCCGTTGTTTAGCCAGCCGTCGATAGGCAGCCTTAATGGTCTGCGCATTGGCGTTGTGTGGCACGTCGAGGCAGGCGTAATACCCTTTTGGGTCGCGGGGGCTGCTCATGGGCTAGCGCTCACCCTGTGGCAGATAGGGCGATGCTTGCTTCCGCCAAAGGGCGCGGCTATGGACAAAGATGGCAATCATGATGCTTACAGTTGCACAGGTCGGGCAAATAAACGGTTAACTGAATCTTTCCGTTCGATGACAAAGGTGTGATCAATTCTCTTTTGCCGCCCTATGCTAGGGGGCAGGGCACTATAGGGGGTTTTCTTCGTCGCCAACCCCCCTTATACCTGCGCTATAGATGCTTTTGCTGCGGCGGAAAGGTCTAAAAGACGTTATCCCAGCGGTCGCGCTTGACTAACTCTGAACCAAATCCGCTTCGGCTAAAAAAAGCGAGTAAGGAGATTTCCATGACTGTAACCTTAACCGAGGTCCTGCACCAGGGCTTTGCCCAGCAGTTTCAGGTGAGCGGGCCGATGCTTGTCGACGAGCGGTCGCAGTTTCAGCACATCCAGCTTTTTGATACCCTCGCCAATGGCCGTATGATGACGCTGGACGGGGTGGTGCAGATTACCGACCGCGACGAAGATAGCTATTCGGAAATGCTTGCTCACGTGCCGATGGTTGAGCTTGGCGATGTATCACGGGTGTTGATTATTGGCGGCGGTGATGGCGCGGTGGCCGAAGAAGCCCTAAAACACCCCGGTGTTGCGGTGGAAATGTGCGAAATCGATGGCCGGGTGGTCGAGGTTTGCAAAGAACATTTTGCCCATGTAAACCGAGGTGCCTTTGACGATCCGCGCTTTACCTTGCATCTGCGTGATGCCTTTGAGTACCTCAAAGAACCCGAGGTCAAAGGCCGCTTTGATGTGATTATCGCCGACCGCCCCGATCCCATCGGGCCGGGCAAGGTTTTGTTCCAGACGTCGTTTTACGAGCTGGTGCGCGATGCCCTGAGCGAGCGTGGCGTGGTGGTGTTCCAAAATGGGGCGCCGTTCTATCAGCCTAACGAGCTGCGCGAAACTATGGCCCAGCTGCGTGCGGTCTTTGCGCAAAGTGGCTGCTATGTGACGGCAACGCCAACCTATATTGGTGGATTTATGGCGCTGACCTGGGCGTCAAAGGGCAGTGTTCTCAATGCTCTTGATGATGCAACCTTGCAGCAGCGCCTGAATGATTTGAAATTGCCAACCACCTATTACAACAAAGCGATTCACCGTGGGGCCTTTGCTTTGCCGCAATGGATTGCTGAATTGGTGAACGTTTAGACTTTTTAGATCGGGCGCTGAACCCAGACAGTACAGCGATTCCAACCCACTAGGCCGCCCCGAAGGTAAAATTCGGGGCGGTTTCTTTTATGGCAAGTCTCTGGCAGAAATAAGTTTTTTCGACTTTTTTGGAAATTTCACTTTACGTAGGGGCCTTATAGAAGGCATAACACCGCTTCGAAAGATTGCCCTAAGCACGGCGACTCACCGCGAACGACTTGTTGTTCCACCGAGTACGCACGGCGACCGGCTCTCTTATCGATCGCATCTCGTAGGGTATTCCCCTGCGGGCGTACGGTTTGGTAGGGAGTAGTTGCCATGACCCAGTTGTTCGCTTCCGCGCAGGAAGTGGTCGACACCCTTCGTCCCCGAGATCCTGTTCACTTGGTTCGTCCGCGCGTTATCGCCGAACGGGCAGAGAGGATGTTAAAATCCTTTCCTGGTGATCTTCTCTATGCGGTGAAGTGTAATGATCATGAGCTGGTGATTGACGCCCTTTATCAAGGTGGTGTTCGCCATTTTGATACGGCCTCGATCGCTGAAGTTCGTCAGATTGCCGCCCGCTATCCCGGCGCTGTCTGTCATTTTATGCATCCGGTGAAAAGCCGCGAAGCCATTGCCGAGGCTTATTATAAGTTCGGTGTCCGTTCATTTGTCTTTGATCATCAAGACGAGCTGAACAAAATCCTTGAAACCACCCGCAATGCCCGCGATCTGACCTTGGTATGCCGTCTGGACATGCCGCGCGGTCAGGCCAAAATGTGTTTGGCGGGCAAGTTCGGGACCACGGTTGATGATGCCTGCATCCTGTTGAAACAGGTGGTTAAGGCGGGCTGCAAAGCTGGTTTGACCTTTCATGTTGGGTCGCAGTGCGTTGACCCAACCGCCTTTGCCTATGCTGTTAAGCTGTGCGGTCAGGTGATCGAACGCTCGGGCATTTCGCTCGATGTGTTGGACGTTGGCGGCGGTTTCCCCGGCGAATATACAGGCCATGAACCGGCCTTTGATGAATTCGTTGCCGCTGTGACCGAGGCCTGTGCCGAAATTGGTTTGCCACCATCGTGCCGTTTGCAGTGCGAGCCTGGGCGTGCCCTGGTCGCCGACGGCGTTTCGGTGCTGACACGGGTGGAATTGCGCCGCAATGACTCCTTGTACCTCAATGACGGCACTTATGGGGCCTTGCCAGAGCTGAAATACCTGGGCAATTGCTTCCCGATGCGGGTGGTGCGCCCTGTTGGCGAGCAGGCGGCAGAAGACGGCCCAATGGGATTTGATCTTTATGGCCCGACCTGTGATTCCATCGACAGCATGCCCGGCCCACATTACCTGTCGGGTGATGTGAAAGAGGGCGATTTCGTGGAAATCGGCCTCTTGGGGGCCTATTCCAATGCTCTGCGCACCCGTTTTAATGGCTTTGATACGGTCAGTTGGGCAACGGTGATGGACGAAGACATCATGCGTCCGGCAATGATTTACTCGCTAGAACGCCTGCGCAAGGCAGCGTAAAGCTGCCTGATACGGCAGGGACGATAGATAAAAAGGGCTTTACGGTGGGGGGATCCAGCGTAAAGCCCTTTTTGTTGGCTTGCATCTGGCTCTTTGGTAAATATCCTCATTTATTGGTATTCAATATCTGCGACCACATCCAAGTGATGACCGTTATAGTGTGACCCGGTACCCTGAGTTAAATACTCTGTTTCCTGTATCTGCTCGATAGAGCGATACAATTATTCGTATGCATTTGATCTTTTTAGGGTCTGCAATACTTCCCATCACGAAAAAGGGCATGCCGTCATGAATTTCAGATTTCTTGCCAGGGCGTTGCCCCTGGTTTTAGCTTTAACTGTTGGGTCCCATGCTTGGGCGAGCAACGTCATTGGCCAAGTTAAAACTCTGACCGGCGAAGGCTCTGTCATTCGTGCGGGAAATACCATCAAGGCAAATCCCGGTAGCCCCATTTATCAAAACGACACCCTTACCACCGCCGACGGGTCAAGCATGGGCGTCACCTTTGCCGATAACACCATGCTGTCTTTGGGGGCGGCCTCTGAGCTGACCGTTGACGAGTTTATCTATGATGCTGCCGCCGGGAATGCGTCCTTTAACGCTTCCGTTCTTGGCGGTGTCGTCGCCATCATCTCCGGCGATATCGCCAAGATGAAACCTGAAAACGCCCGCATTAACACCCCCGTCGCGACCATTGGTATTCGTGGAACGCGCTTTGTGGTTCGGGTGGAGAAAGATTAATGAAAAAGACGTCTCGTAGCTTTGCCCCGCTTTTTGCCTCCGCCGCTGTGATGGCAAGCGTTTTCTCTCTGTCGGCCTGCACCACCCCAGACAGCATATTTAACCAAGATACTTGGGATGTGGCCGGGGCAAGTGCTTTGCCTAATCAGGGCGGTGTCTTTGATCAGGCTCTGCAAAAAGGCTATATCGACCTGGCCACAGCCGAATATAGCGAAGGCGACTGGAGTGATGCGCGTTATTATATCACCCAGATCCGTGCCGCCGCCGCTGCACAACGTCCTGAACCCGATGTTGTTAAAAGCCGCGATCTTCCGCCCGAGACTATTGCGGACCTAATTGCGGCTCGTGCCGCTTTGATGAGTGTTTATGAGCGCAGTGGCCGCATTTTGGCCGCCGAAGAAAGCGCCCGCGCACAAATTCAGTACGAATGCTGGATTCAAGAGCAAGAAGAAAATATCCCCGAGCAAGCCGCCGAAGTTGCTGGGTGCCGCGCTGGCTTTGAACAAGCCCTGGCCGAGGCCGAAGCCTTGCTGGGGTCCGATACCATCGCCCTGCTCCAAGACCTTGATGGGGGCGTTGGTAAGGTGATTATCACCCCGAAAAATGCCACCGCAGGCAGCGCCCCAGTCACCCTCGACGGCATCAATCAGGCCTCTGCTGTCGGTGAAGGCGATAAAGCCCCCGAGAAACCCTTTGTTCTCGATCAGCGCGATATCAGCGAAATCTGGGGCAAGGCCCTGGATGCTCAGCCAATTCCGCCCAAGCGTTTTCAGCTCTATTTCCTCGCCAACGGCACCCAACTCACCGAAGACTCCCTCGCCCTGCTGCCTGACATCGCCACCGATGCCAAGCGCCGCCCAGTGCTGGAAATTGAAATCCTCGGTCATACCGACACCGTCGGCAACGCCGCAACCAACGCTCGCCTCTCTGGCAAACGCGCCGAGGCCGTTCGCGATCTGCTGATCAGCAAAGGCTTTGATGCCGCTGTCATCTCCACACGTGGCTTTGGTGAAGGCATGTTGTTGGTTAAAACTCCAGACAACACCGCCGAAGCCAAAAATCGCCGCGTTGAGGTGATTGTTCGATAAAAAAAAAGGCGGTTTTTCCCTTGCGGGAAAGCCCTGCGGGCAGCTTTTTGTGGGGCCATTGGCCCCACGCCCCTGGGGGGTGGAGGGTTAGAAGTACGACTTTAGAGATATTTAAAGAGGTCTTGATGAAAAGTAGTTGCGTGGATTTAATGCAACTTAAAATAAGCGAGTCTAATTGAGAGGATTCTGAATTGTAGTTTAATGGGAATGCTCTTTTAAAGAATTTATTGAAAATTAGGAGCAGTTGCCATAATTGCTTTTGTGAAAGAAACTATCGGAATATGACTCCTGAACAAATAAAAAATCTTTTTGAAACTTATTTTGAACTAAAAAGTGCTGACTAACACGATGATCAGAGATCGGGTATGTTTCATTTTTTTAATGATTATTGAACTAATGATACCTTGCAACAAGGGGCATCTTCCGTCCAAAGCCAAAAGCTTTTGAACTGACTCTCAAAATAGGGGGGGATTGAAAACGTTTGTATTCATTCTGATTTACCATTCGGGTAACCCTCATTACCATTTCTTCGTCAAAACCCTGCTCAATAATTTCCTTTGGCGACAGGTTGAGCTCAATGTAATTGAAGAGTACGTGATCTAGAATATCGTAGTCAGGAAGCGAGTCAGTGTCTTTCTGGTCGGGTCTTAGCTCGGCCGATGGTGGTTTAACGATGCTGTTGTAAGGAATAATTTCGTGGTTGCGGTTGAGGTAATGTGACAGTTTGTAAACATCGGTTTTGTACACATCGCCTAGCACGGCAAGCCCGCCATTCATGTCGCCATACAGGGTTCCGTAACCAACGGCACATTCGCTTTTGTTGGTCGTGTTCAGTAGTATGTTTCCAAATTTATTGGAGAGCGCCATTACTAAAATTCCCCGGGTGCGTGCCTGAATATTTTCTTCGGCAACACCGGGAGGAATGTTGTTAAAAAGTGGTGTCAGGTTGTTTTCGAACTCGTTCACCATATTTTGAATTGAAATGGTGTCGTGTCTGATGCCCAGATTTTCAGCTAGCTGAATGGCATCGGCAACGCTGTGGTCCGACGAATATCGGGAAGGCATCAAGACACCACGCACATGATCTTTGCCGAGTGCTTCAACTGCCAACGCACAAACCAGTGCGGAGTCAATTCCTCCGGAAAGTCCCAGAATCGCACTTTTGAACCCCATCTTTTGAAAATAATCACGGATTCCTAAAACCAATGCCTGATGAATTTTAGCAATGTAGTCGGTTTGCCGCTGATGTTTTGGTGATGGATTTTCTGTATCCACTACATGGAAATCTTCGTCAAAGTAGGCTAGCTCCACCGGAATGGTTCCATCTTCTTTTAAAAAGAACGAACCACCATCGAATACAATTTCTGTTTGAGCGCCCACCTGATTCACGTAAATGATTGGTAGCTGGTACTTTTTAGCTTTTTTTATCAGAATGTCTTTTCGCCAGTTCTCCTGGTTGTACGAAAATGGTGAGGCCGATAAATTGATGACCAAATCAGGATTTAGTTTACTAAGTTCTTCTAAGGGTGAACGTGTGTAAAGCTTGTCTTTCCCAAATTCATTTTGTGTTGGTTGCTCGTCCCACAAATCTTCACAAATGGTAATGGCCAATTTCTTTCCGTTAAACTCAACTACATCAAACTCGCGGTTGGGCTCAAAATGCCGGTATTCGTCAAAAATGTCATATGTTGGAAGCAGGGATTTATGGCGAATTGCTTGAACTTGTCCATCTTTTAGGAAAAAAGCTGAATTAAAAAGCTGTTTCCCATCGCTGTCGGTATTGATGCTTGGTGCACCAACCAGTGCGGCAATATTGGTACAGGCACTTGCTATCTTTTCGATGGTTTGCTCTGCCTGTTCAATAAATTCCCTGTCTCTTAT
>CEGD01000153.1_pt1 | contig 25712 bp, 23 predicted proteins | sample 306751 | NCBI WGS metagenome assembly CEGD01 (sample SAMEA2755657, study PRJEB7226) | microbial mat metagenome | biome: microbial mat; feature: hypersaline; material: grass silage | place: USA | collected 2014-02-19 | depth 0 m
TGTTTTCAATCAATTTATTACCGAAAAATTTGAATGCTAGAAATATTGCTCTATAGAAACATATGAGATGCATTTTGCAATTTATACAATTTTAAATTAAATTTGGGGCGACTGAAGCATGGACCTGTTCTTTAGTGTGAGTTAACGGGTATAGGTAATTGGAACTGTTTTATTTTAGTCGTGGCGAGCCAAAGCGTCGAAGTGCTTTTTTCAGGAATTTTTAGAACTAAAGCATTAGGAATGTGGGGAGATCACACACTTATTTATTGTTATTTACCGTTGCATTCCACCGACCGAAGAACGGACTCGATGCTTGCCGCAGTGACCATGAGGGCATGGTCGGTCAGGGTCTCGCCTACGACCATCAGCCCCACTGGAGCGTCGCCGGGCCGATGACATGGCAGGCTAAAGGCGCAGCGGTCTAGCATGTTGAAAAAGGACGGATTGCGCAGCATCAACAGGTTGGTGTCGCCATACAAATCGTCGTTGGTTTCTAGGGCTGCTAATGGTGCTGCGATGGTGGGCACCGTGGGTAAAAGCAAGGCGTCATAGTCCCGTGTTTGCGCCCAGGTTGCAGCGCAGAGACGGGCGCGAGCGGCCAAAAGATCAATGTAGTCAGCAGCGGATTGATCGGCACCTTTAAGGATGCGCATGAGAACGCGCGGGTCATAAAGGGCTCCTTTACTGGTCATGCGTTGGCGATGTAAAGCAAAGGCTTCTGCCCCTGCCAGACCCCCTTTGCTATTGAGCTGAGGTATTTGTGCCAACTCGCTTAAGGGGATGTCTTCGATGATTGCGCCGGCCTCTGAGAGCAGGGTTAGGGCGCGGGTAAAGGTTTCGGCGACAGTGCTATCCATCTGATCCAGAACCAGCGTCGTCGGCACGGCAAAGCGGCTGCCCTTTACTGGGCGCGGGGAGGAGGGAATAAAGGGGGCAAGATTACCGCTGATCACATGATCAATCAGGGCACAGTCTTCGACTGACGCTGCTAGTGGTCCGATGGAATCTAAGGATACCGACAGTGGGAAAACCCCATCGCGGGCAATGCGGCGAGCCGTTGGCTTAAACCCGGTTAGGCCGCAAAGGGCGGCTGGAATACGGATTGAACCGCCAGTGTCACTGCCAAGGGCAGCCATGGCCATGCCATCGGTGACGGATACAGCGGCCCCTGATGAAGATCCGCCGGGAATACGGCCCGTTTGCCGGTCCCATGGATTAAGGGGAGTGCCGTAATGGGGATTTAGACCCAGACCAGAATAGGCGTATTCGGTCATGGTGGTCCGGCCAATGATGACTGCTCCGGCACGGCGTAGGGCGCCAATCACAGGAGCGTCACTTTTAGCGGGGCCTTCACCCTTGCTAGCGATAGAACCGGCGAGGGTTTCGATGCCTTGCTCATCGAAAAGATCTTTTACTGAAATCACGATTCCTGCCAGTGGCGGTAAAGGGATGCCGACGGCGCGCAGGCGATCAGTGGCACGCGCCGTTTCAAGGGCAGTGTTTTTGTGAATCTGAGTGAAAACGTTCTTTCCCTGACCTTCGGGGGCAAGTGTAAGGGCAAGGGCGTGCTCGGTTGCCTGTTCGCAAAAGGCGAGGCCTGCAGCAGTACGGTTATTGATGGTGTTTAAAGAAGCCATGATGAGGTAAATCCGTTGGTCATCGGCACAAAGGAAGCGGCGAGATCTTTTGGCACATTGAAATTATACCATTGCATATTTCGGGTAGTCCGGCATGATTTGCTCTAAGTGCTTTAGAGTAAAAAGCTGGTTGGCAACGGCGAACACGATATTGTTTTGCAGGGTGGCTAGTCCTTTCGCGATGAAGCCTCCGCTAATTAGGTAGCCTCAGTGTAAAGCGGGGAGCCGAGGGAAGGAATAGGGAATGCAGATGAGCATCTTCAGCGCGCTGCTATGCCAGATCAATAAGTTGCGTTTAAGGGGGGTGCTGCTGGCGTATTTGGGGGTTTTGATAGGCGTTCATCCTGTGACGGTACAGGCAAAGGACGCGGATGCTCCATTGGTTATTGGTATTAGCGGTTCGTCAAAGCCTTTTGCTTATGAAAATGACAAGGGAGAGCTGATGGGTTTTAATTATGACCTCGCTAATCTGCTCTGCGAGCGCTTGGCGCGCCCGTGTAAAGTTACGGTGTTGCCCTTTTCTGATGTCTTGACGGCAATTGGTTCGGGTGATGTAGATGTGGCCATTGCTAATCTTTTAAAGACCCCTGAACGCGATAAGGTGATGCTGTTTTCTCAGCCTATTTGGCGGTCAACAACGAGCTTCATCGGCGTTGCCGATCTTGAGCGTATGCCCGCGACCGAGGTGAAAAAACGCTATAAAATTTGCGCCATCGAGCGGAGTCGGCAGTGGATTTTTGTTGATGCTTTGGATGGTCCCAAAGAAAACGTTATCACCTTTCCCCGGATTGCCGAGTTGTTTGATGGTTTGATTGATGGTCAGTGCCAATTGGCAGTGATGCCGACAATTAGCGCCTTGCAGCTTCTCAGCAGTCCGCGTGGTCAACGCATGGACTATTTTGGTGCGCCTTTAACAGATCCCCTGTTATCAGGAACCGTTCATATTGCGGTGTCCAAAGAAGCCCCGGAACTGGTACCTATGATCAATGCGATCATGGACGCAGTGCAAAAAGATGGTACCTACAGAGGTCTGATTTTCCGGTATTTCCCCTTTGATATACTCTAAGCCCAAGACATCTCCGCCTGATTTAGGCAACCAGCCTGACCCCGCTGCTGATATAAATGCGCAGCGGGATTTGCCGTCTTTGCGCCGTCGCCTTTATACTGGTCTTAGTGGCGTTGTCCGCCATTTTGTTGATCGCCCTGGGGGCACTGCTGGTCAAGCAAAGCGACGTGCGCGATTTGGTGCGCGAAACCAATCAAAATACAGTTCCCGCTGTTTTGGATCGCCAGCAGGCAGCGGCAAACCTGGAACGGATGTTGCGGTTTGGGTGGATCGCCGCCACCGCCGCTGATCCAGGCGACTGGCGTCCGGCGGGGCGTGCAGCTCAGGCCTTGTCGTATCATCCGTCCTTGGCAATGGAGGGGAGGCTGCGCGATAGCGTCCGTACCTTGTATGGTATGGTGCGCGAAGTTCTCTCGCTCCGTGAAGATGCGCTTGCTCTGCGGTTACAGGTGAGCGCGGAACCAACGCCTAACGCGCGGGAAGAATTGCGCCGCCGTGCTGATGCCCTTGACCATAAAGCGCGCGCGCTGTGGGCACCGCAGGATTCTCTGCTGCTTGATGTGCAATCGTCGCTGGCTTCTGATGTGTCGCGGATGACGGTAGAGCACTTTAACCGCATTGACCATATCGCCAGCATCACCCAGTTCGCTGGTTTAATTGTGGCAGCCGTAATGCTGTTGTCTTTAGGGGGGGCGGCTTGGATTGTGCGCCGGGAGCTGATTCGCCCGGTCTTGCAAACCAGTGATGCTTTGCGTTCAATCCTCGACCAGGGGGCGAGCGCCAGGGTACCCTTGCCCGTAGCAACGTCTACTGAAATGGCTACGATTCAAGATGCGGCGATCCGGCTCAAGGGGGCGTTAGAAGATATTACCGATCAGGCGCGGGCTTTGCGCGATAGTGAGCATCGCTTGCAAAGTATTTTCAGTACGTCCGAAGCCGGGATCGCTATTGCGAACGCAGATGGGGTTGTTATCCAGGCCAATGCAGCTTTGTCGCGGATGACAGGAATGGCCGTTGAACTCATGCGCGGCGTGGAATTCGGCGGCGCCACCCACCCCGAAGATCAGCAAGTCGAAAAAGAGCTATTAACCGCCACCATGCACGGAATGCGCAGCAGTTTTCGGTTGGAAAAGCGCTTTGTTCATCAAGATGGGGCTATCGTTTGGGTCGATATGACTGTGACGGCCCTGCGCGAAGATAACAACTGTGTTAGTGGTTTGGTCGCAGTGATCATCGATACCACTGAACAGCATCATGTTCGTCAGCAAATGCTGTTTACTCAGTCGATTATCGATAAAAGCAGCGAGCCTATTTATTGTTGCGATCCCGCGGATGGGTTCCGTTTTGTCTATGCGAATGCGGCCACAGGGCGTCATTTTGGCATTTCATCGCAAGATCTGCTTTCCCTGCGTGCGAATGAGGTCGGCGCTAACCTTGAGGATGTTTCCGAACGCCTGAGTACTTTTGGAGCCCCGCCGCCTAGTGATCCACTGATTATCGAAGGTGTTCACACCGTTACTGGGGGAGCCGTGCGGCCTGTCGAAATGTCGGTGAATTCGTTTATTCATATGGGCCGTGATTATGTCGCCGGATCAATCCGCGATATCACTGAGCGCAAACAGTGGATGGACGAGGTTAAGCGTTCTAATCAAGAACTGCAGCAATTTGCCTATGTTGCGTCGCATGACCTGCAAGAGCCTCTGCGCATGGTAGCGAGCTTTTTACAGTTACTCAATCAGCGCTATTCAAAAGACCTATCGCCAGAGGCGAAGGAATATATCTCCTTTGCCGTTGATGGGGCGGTACGGATGAAGCAGATTATCGAGGATCTGTTGCAATATTCCCGTCTGGAAACATCGCGGCGAACCCTGGCGCCGGTGGATATGGCGCTGGCCTTTGATAGTGCGATGCTCAATCTGCGCGGGGCCATCAACGATAGCGGCGCAGTGGTTGAATGTCAGTCAAATTTAGGCTGCGGCATTGCGGATCAGGGGCAAATGGTGCGCCTGTTACAAAACCTTATTGGTAACGCCATTAAGTACCGCCATGCCGAGCGTACGCCGTGGGTGGTGGTGTCAGCAAAGCAAGATGATGAATGGTGGACTATTACTATTTCTGATAATGGCTTAGGCATCAGCGATGAGTATTACGAACGGATTTTCTTAATTTTTCAGCGCTTGCATTCCAATCGCGAATTTGTTGGCACAGGCATCGGCTTAGCTATCTGTAAGCGGATTGTCGAACATTGGGGTGGGAAGATTTGGGTTACTTCGGTCGTTGGTGAAGGATCAGCTTTCCACTTCACTTTGCGCCGGGCGGATGTGGATCAGCAAACCCCCAGCAGATGAGCGCGACGTAGTACAAGAGCCAAGAATGCCCTAGTCGCTATTCGCGGTGCAGGCTTGTGGCGGCGTTTGCGCGGTGCGATTTTTGCTGCTCTCGGCCAGCAGGGGCGCTACGGGCAGGGATATGCAAACTGTTGTGCCTTGCTCGGGCTCGCTTTCTAACCAGATGCGGCCTTGATGGCGACTGACGATTTTAGCGCACATGGCTAACCCCATGCCGGTACCTTGACAATCGAGGTTTGGGTGTAATCTTTGGAAAAGTTGAAAGGCTCGCTCCAGGCTTTTCGCTTCGATGCCGACACCGTTATCAGCCACGCGCAAAACCCAGCGATTGCCGTCTTGCTGTGCGGTAATTGAAATTTTAGGTGGACGGCCAGGCATTTGGTATTTCAGCGCATTATCGAGTAAATTTTGGAACAGCCGGACCATCTGGGCTTCGATAGCCTGTACGGTCGGTAACGGGGCGACGTTAATTTCGGCCTGCGCTTCGGCAATGGCCAAGGCAAGCATCTGTTGTGCCTTTTCGACTGTTGCCGATAGGTTAACAGGGGCCAAAGCCGTTTCCATACGACCTACCCGCGAATATTCAAGCAAGTCGGTGATCATGGCCCGCATGCGCTGCGCCCCATCAACCGCAAAGCCAATGAATTCGTGAGCATTGTCGTCAAGTTTATCACCATATTGGCGGCGTAGAGCGTCTAAAAATCCACTCACCATGCGTAAGGGTTGTTGCAAATCGTGTGACGCGGCATAGGCAAATTGCTCAAGTTCTTGATTGGATTGATGTAGCCGTTCACGTTCTTGCGCTAATTCTTGGCCAAGAGTTTGTAGCTGTTTAACCTGCTCTTCCAGGTCGTTGGTATGAACCATCAGCTTACCTTGCAAGGGGCGCAAGACGAGCAGTAAGCCAATGCCAACGGCACTCATTAGTACCAGCATGGCCAAGCCCGTCCGCAGTAACACCGATGTGATCGGTGCCGATAGTGTTTCTGACGGTGTCATGACCAGCAGGTACCAAATGGGCCCGCTGTTCAGGGTTAGTTCCGGCGTGCCAACGGCAGCAAAGGAGTAAGCCCACTGCGGTGTCGAGGTGACGATCATTTGTTGATGATTGGGTGTGGCAAGATCAATGGGCAGCGGTTCAGTCTGCAGCTTTAAGTGCGTCTTATCGGCGGAACGTTGTGATAATAGCCATTGCCATTGCGACGGGGTTGCCGTGTTGGGGGTGCCAAAACCGATCATGGTTTGATAAGGGGTGGTGTGACCATCATGTTGGCCAAGGATAGCGTTTAGATCTTCTAGGCCAAAGGCAAGCAGGTCGTAACCGATGACAGGGGCTTTTTCCCCTGGCACGGACGGTTGTTCTTGTATCGGGCTGGCAACTAAAATGTAGGGGACATCGTCTTTTAGCAGTGGCGCGCTGATCCACAACTGACCTTCGGGGCCATTGAGAAGGGTTGCAAAGCTAATCTGTTGTTGTTGGTCAATGGGGTCACCAACACGCAGTAATAGGCTACCCTTTTTGTCGTAACGCGCAATCATGCGCAAAGACGGTGTAGAATTGAGGGCGTCGATCAACTTGCCTTCGCTATAGGCGATTAATGCCTCTGTCGAGAGCATGCCTTGGGCGTGTTGGCTGAGGGCTTTTCGAATGGTGGTCCGGCTGGCGACTTGCCGCGCTGTATCGGCGATGGAGCGGGTGAATTGTCCGGTGCTCACCCGTTGCACGGCGTAAACTTGAGTGAGTGTATCTAAGGCGCTTTGCTTCAGGGCACGCGCCAACGGCCATATGCCCGCCACCGAGACCAAGAGGCCGGTGATGAACACTGCGAGGAGGGCCAAGATAAGAACCCGGCGCTGCAGTGTGAGAGTCGAAAAGCGGGTCATACTGCCAATCACCTAACGCCGCTGCTGTGGTGCGTGTTTAGGTGCCCCTCTGCGCATTAATAAGATTTTTCTATTATGCGCCGAAGGGTCTATGTTTCCTAGGACTACTCTTATTTCTATACGTTCGAATAGTATTGTAAACATCTAATGTGAAGCGCTTATGAGTGCTTTGCAGCATCGCGATCCAGGTCGATTTGGGTGCAAACTTGATTGCGGCCAGAGCGCTTAGCAAGATAAAGGGCTTCGTCTGAGCGTTCGATAAAGGTACTCAGGGCTTCGCCTAAAATATATTCAGAAACCCCACACGACAGGGTTATGGCTCCTAACTCAGCACCGCTTTTGCGGTTGCGCAAAATTTTGGAGCCGACAGCTTTGCGAATGGTTTCGCCAATTTGCTTTGCTTGCTGCAGGCCGAGCTTAGGGACCAGGACGCAAAATTCCTCGCCCCCTAAGCGCGCGGGCAGGCAGCCTTCGGGGACTGAGCTTTGCATGGTTTTGGCAACTAATTTCAGCACTTGGTCGCCGGTTTGATGCCCGTGAGTGTCGTTGAATTTTTTGAAAAAATCGATGTCGAGCATCAAGAGGCACAAAAAACCGCCGCGCTCGCCAGCTTCGATGGCACAGTTGCGCAGGGCGCTGTCAAAGGCCTTGCGGTTGGCAAGCCCGGTTAGGGCGTCGGTGGTTGCTTCCACCCGCACTACTTCCAGGTCTTTTTGTAGCTGGGCGATTTCTCCTGCCGATTGGCTGAGGCGTTCTTCAAGCTGCCGGTTCATATCGGCCATGCGGTTGGTTTCGCCTAAAACCATATTGACCAGATGCCCCAACTCCATCTCGCCATGGGTGGAAAGCTCGCCCGATAGGGTCGTCAGGGCTTTGCCATAGCTTTGGGCGCCTTGCTCGACTTCGCCGACATTTTCCATCAAGGCCCGCATAGCAGCTTCGATTTTGGCGGAAACAGCGGCGAGGCCACGGCGTTCGCGGCCATTTTTGAGAAAGCTTTCATGGAGCCGACTGGTATTTTCTGGGGTCAGGTTACCCGCTTGATCAAGCTTTTGAATTTCCGCGCAAAGTTCTGGATTGCTGCCGGCAAAAAAAGCATACCACGTTGCATAGTTTTCCGGTGTCGGTGTGACGCCTAGATCCTGCATCTTACGGAAAGCCTGTAAGGCAGTAGCTCGGGACTGATCAACTGCAGTGGAGGCCTGAGCCATGGAACGTGATCCTTACATGCCATCGCTCTGTGGCGAATGCGGCTGGGGCTTTGTCGGGTGGTAAGGATAATCGCAAAGAGAGCGATAATCCTCAAACATTGCTACTTAATCTAGGGTAACTGCAGAAGAGTCTTTAGCTCACAAAAAATAGGCTTAATGACAGTTTTATTCAAGCGTTTCTGAGCTAAAAATGGGTAAAAGGTATCGGGTCTTGTGGCCTGATTTTGCCTTTGTGGTTGTTTCCTGATGTCTTGATCCTTGGTGCACAGTCTTGATGGTGCATCTGATTTTAATGTGCCTTAAGGGAAGGCCCGCAGTGCAAAATATACTGGATGAAATAGCTTTTTGCACTGTACGATGCAGGGCTAATTAGCTTTGGAAAGGATTGGATTTAAACCATGGCTTTTGTGGAAATTTACCTGACTCCGACCTGTCCGTATTGCCAGCGTGCGCGGGCACTGCTCGACCGCAAAGGGGTGGCTTATACGGTGATTGATGTCGCCAAGCAGCCGCATTTGCGCGACGCGATGGAAAAACGAGCCCGCCGCCATACCGTGCCACAGATTTTTATTGATGATCGTCATATTGGCGGTTGCGATGATCTTTATGCGCTTGATGGCAAGGGGCGCTTGGATCCGTTGTTGAACGAGCAGGATCATTGATGGCCGAGCCGTTGGCAATGCTGGGTTCGGGCCCGGTAGCAGCGCCCGGTTTTCGTGCAGGGATGGTGCAGGTCAATGCCAGCACCGACCTGCAGGCTAATCTTGCCGAGGTGCGTCGGCAGGTTCTGTCGGCGGTTGGGCAAGGGGCACAGATGGTTTTTATGCCCGAAAATGTGGCGATGATGGAGTGGGGGCGCGATAACATTATCGCCAAAGCCGCTCCGGAATCTGAACATCGGGCTTTGGCCGCGTTTCGCGCCTTGGCGAAAGAGATCTCCATTTGGTTGCATTGCGGCACCTTGGCGGTTCTCCTCCCCAATGGCATGGTTGCCAATCGAACCTATGTGATTGATAGCGATGGCGAAATTGCCGCTCGGTATGACAAAATCCATATGTTTGATGTCGATTTAGGGAATGGGGAAAGTTACCGTGAGTCGGCAACTTTCCAACCCGGACACCAGGCGGTGATTGTTGATTTACCCTGGGCGCGCTTGGGGTTGTCGGTTTGCTATGATATTCGCTTCCCCCACCTTTATCGCCAGCTGGCGCAGGCCGGGGCACAGATATTGACCGCTCCGGCTGCTTTTACGCGGGTTACTGGCGCTGCGCATTGGCATGTTTTACAGCGCGCACGGGCGATTGAAACCGGCTGTTGGATGATTTCCCCAGCGCAAACGGGCACCCATGCCAATAACCGTCAGACTTATGGTCACGGTTTGGTGGTTGATCCTTGGGGTGCTGTAGTGGTTGATGCGGGCGAAGATCCCGTCGTATCGGTGTTCGACGTTGCTCTGTCAAAGGTTGCCGAGGCGCGTGGTAAGGTGCCCAGCCTGTTGCATCAGCGGGATTTTAATTTTTAGAGCGAATGGAACCATTTGCGACGACGTATTTGCTATATCAATGGCGGGTTGAGTGCGCGCGGCGCTGTCGCCCGCTGTGCGCAGAGGCGTTGAACAACCCGGGGGCCTGCGCTGCGCTGCTCCATACCATGTTCATAGGCAATAACCGACAGGAAGGCGGGGAGTTTTTGCAGCAATTCCCCTGGGTGAAGAAGGAACTCGGGGCTGCGGGGTTTGCCAAAGGCCTCGTTCCCCAGGGCAAAGGTTTCGTAGAGCAAGAGCCCATCGTTGTCTAAGGCGGCAAAAAGATCGGCTAAATGCGGGCGATAGAGGTAATTACTCACGATCACCAAATCAAAACAGGCGCTGCCCAGCGGCCAGGGCAAGCCGTCTTCGAGGTTGCAGGTGATAACCCGGCAAGCATTTGACCATGCTGCACCGTCCACGATAGGCGCAACAGTGGCTGTGTCTCGATCAACAAACGTTACAAAATGTCCCTGTTGAGCAAATAACAGACCGTGGCGGCCACCGCCGCAGGCCAAGTCAAGGACTCGGCTGCTTGGTGCGAGCAACGGCGCAAAGCGGGTGATCCATGGCGATGGCGGCAGGGTTGATGCGTCAGGATGGGGCATGAAAGCGGACCCTAGGCAGTGCAAAAGAAGGGTTGGGGGATTGGCTGTGGCGTCATACAATGGGCACAGTTTTATTGTAACGGGCTGCATGTTCTAGTAAACGGTCAGAGTTTGCGGCGCAGGGCGTTACAAGGTGCGAGCCTTGGCGACCCGGCCTTTAAAATCCCTGGAACCATAGAGGTAAAACGGGCCGATAGCGATGATCCTTTATGAACTCGTCTGCGACCATGGCCATAGCTTTGAAAGCTGGTTTCGCGATAGTGCGGCCTATGACGTTCTTGCAGGTGCTGGTGGCTTGTCTTGCCCTGTTTGTGCGTCATCACAGGTCAGTAAGGCTTTGATGGCGCCCCGTTTGGCCCGTCGCAAGGGGCATGATGATCGGCAACAAAAGTCCGCAAATCCTGATGTTGGTGCAGCGGAAAATACTGGCACTGCAAAATCGCTCAGTCGTCCAGCCTCCGCATCCCCTGTATCGCCAAAGTTAGGCGATGTTAATCAGGCGGTCGAGGTGATCGGCGAGTTCCTGGAGCAAGTTTGCAACCATGTGGAAAGCACCTGTGATTATGTCGGTGATCAATTTGCCGAAGAAGCCCGGCGCATTCATTACGGTGAAAGCGATGCTCGGGGTATTTACGGTGAAGCTAGCGTTGAAGACACCAAAGCTCTGCACGAAGAGGGGGTTGAAATCCTTCCTTTGCCTCTTCGTCGCACCACGTCTTAAGGCTGCTCAGGTCTGAAATGACATATATCCTGAGGCTATGGGGCGCTTAATCCCTATTTTGTGATAGACATATCTTTTCTACCCATTAATCCCAGCTGTATGCGGGATAAGGGCGCGGTCAAACAGGCAGGACACGGTCAGTGAATAGGCACTTTACACTTAAACCAGCGCTTTATGTCGTTGGCCTGCTTATTGTCGTGCTTGGCTTGTCCATGCTGATTCCTGGCTTTGTTGATATGGCTGCTGGGGACACCGATTGGCGCGGCTTTTTTATCGCTGGCGCCGGTACAGTGACCGTTGGTCTGCTGTTCATTTTTACCAATCGCGAAGAACGCATCACCCTTAGTCGCCGCCAAGCATTTGTTTTGACAGTTCTCTCTTGGCTGGCAATGGCGACATTTTCCGCAGTTCCGTTCTTTTTTTCGCGCTTGAATATTAGCTATACCGATGCTTTTTTCGAAGCAATCTCGGGCCTAACAACTACGGGCTCGACGGTGCTTACCGGTCTTGATACTGCCCCTCCGGGAATTTTGCTGTGGCGTTCGTTGTTACAGTGGTTGGGCGGGGTGGGGATTGTCATGATGGCTATTGCCTTGCTGCCATTTCTTCGCGTGGGCGGCATGCAGTTGTTCCGCATGGAAAGCTCGGATACGCAAGAAAAAGTGGTCGCCCGTGTTAACCAGTTGGGGTTAGGGGTGGTTGGTGTCTATACCGGCCTGACCGTATTGTGCGCGATTGCCTATATCGTGGGGGGGATGACGGTCTTTGAGGCGGTGAACCACGCCATGACAACCCTATCAACGGGCGGATATTCAACCTCTGACGGGTCGATGGGTCATTTTGACAATCGGTTTATTCTGTGGGCCTCAAGCGTGTTTATGGCGGCCGGTAGCATGCCCTTTACCCTCTATATCCACATGGTGCGTGGTAATTGGCTGGCGATGTGGAAAAACAACCAGGTCCGCTCATTCCTTGCCTTCTTGGCGATTGTGTCTTTGGTTTTGACCTATTGGTTATGGCTGGTTAGTGATTTCAGCCTGTTTGATGCCCTAACCCACGTTACTTTTAGCGTTATTTCGGTGGTCAGTACTACGGGGTATGCATCGGTTGACTATTCGTTGTGGGGGCCGTTAGCGGTCGCTTCGTTCTTTGCCTTGACCTTTGTTGGCGGCTGTACTGGATCGACGGCGGGCGGCATTAAGATCTTTCGCTTTCAGATTGCTTGGCGCCTGTACCGCAGCCATATCCACCGTTTGATTAGCCCCAATGCGGTGGAGGTCAAACGCTATGGCGAGCGTAAGCTTGATGATGATGTGGTGGCAGCCGTTTTGCTGTTCTTCTTTGTTTTCATTGGTACCGTTGGCACCATTACCCTGTTCCTTGCCACCTTGGGGCTCGATTGGGTGACAGCGGTAAGTGGCGCTGCGACCGCTGTCGCAAACGTGGGGCCGGGTTTGGGCGATATTATCGGCCCATCGGGGAACTTTAAAACCTTGCCCGATGCTGCCAAATGGGCCCTGGCCTTTGGCATGCTGTTAGGCCGCCTGGAGTTCTTTACTGTTTTGGTGTTGGTGATGCCCCGCTTCTGGCGCGATTAGAACGGTTTCCGTTCTTGCTTTTTTGGCTAGATGGGCTCACGCCACCTGGCACGGCGGAGCAAAGGTGCTGCGGTTACGCCCGGCACGCTTGGCGGCATAAAGTCCGTCGTCAGCTCGCGCTAACAACGTTTCCACGCTGTCGTGTTCCAAATCACATTCTGCAATGCCGACGCTGGCAGTGACTGGCAGGTGATCGGTGACGGATGACGGCGCCGCTAGGGTTAGGGCACGGCGAATACGTTCGGAAACCATTAAAGCCGCAGACAGAGTTGTTTCGGGCAATAAGATGGCGAACTCTTCGCCGCCTAAACGGCCAACTATCTCTTCGCGGCGCAGGGATTGACGGCAGGCAACGCCAACAGCTCGCAAAACCATATCGCCAGCAGCATGGCCAAGCTGGTCATTGATCCGTTTAAAATAGTCCAGATCAAGAAGTAATAGCGATAGCGGGCGCCGATGGCGTCGGGCGCGGGCTATTTCGGCCTGGGTTTTTTCCAGGAAATGACGTCGGCTGGCCACCCCGGTTAGGTCATCGGTGGTAACGAGGGAACGCAGCTTTTTCTCAACGTCTTTAAGCGCGGTGATATCTTTTAGACTGCAAACCATGGCGCGGATTTGTGGGGTGCGGATGCAATTGCGCAGCGCTAGTTGGAAATGACGTTCTGTTCCATCGCCTGATCGAATGCGCGCTTCCATAGTTGCCTGACCATCGGGCTGTTTGATCAAGGTGGCGAGCGTTTCGTCTAGCTGTTGTTGATCTTGGTTATGATCGAATAATCGCGCGAGGTTCTGCCCTCGTATCGTTGACGATAGGGCCCCTTGAGGTAAAACCTTGGCAAGGTTTTCGTAAAGAACGACCCCTGTGGGGTCAAGAAGACAAACACCATCAGAGAATTGTTCAATAATGGTGCGGTAAAAGACTGCTTGTCCCGATGCTGCCAGTCCATTGTGCGAGCCACCAAAGGGTGTTGCCATAGGAACAGCGACGGGCCCAGAAAAGGCGACCACTGCAAATCCACCACGGGCGACGGTTTCATCAAGGGTAATCCAGCCATCGGTCCCGCAGGTCAAAAGCTGCACCTGCGGATCGCCGCCATGGGTTCGCAGGCCTTCGAGGAGTGCTTCGGTTTTTGCTCCTGGCAAGGCGCTGGCGACCAGAAATGCAATGCCAGTGGCGGCTTGTTGTTGCGCAGAAACAAAAGACGCCAGCGCATCAATGGCAGGTCTTGCCGAAAGGTCACCACGGGCAGGGCAATGGAGGAGGGTAAAAGGGCCTTCGTCAATGAGGGTGATCGATATTTCGCTATTATGCTCGGCGCAGTCTGCGCTGCCGTGGTGATTGCTTGGCCCTAGGGCTAGGACATGCGCCATGGGCAGAGCGCGGCGAATCATAGCGCTTGCGCGTTGAACTTCGCCGCTCCCATTGCGATGATCAATCAGGATCAGAGGGTATTCGGCCTGTTGTGCTGCAAGGCGAATCAGGGGTGGCAATTCTTGATGGGGATGAAAACGCGCAGAAACGACGGTCACAGGGGGGACTCCCATATTTCTGACTGCGAGCATCCGTGACGGCGAACAGGATGATGTTTTAAAGCAAATTCCGGTGCAGATGGTTTTATCTACACCGGCACATTTGCTTATAAAACAAAGTCCTAGAGTGTTCTTCGTGATTGAGAGAAAACGAGAAATGCTCTAGAAAAATTGACGGACCTCTGATGCCTCAGACGGTATGTGTATGAACAAGGATCAGCAGCAAATTTTTTTAGGTTATGGCTAAATATAGACAAAACATTCTATATGGGGTGATCGTTAGGTGTTCAAGCACGCTATAAGTGTGAGGTGATTGATTTCGGCAGCTTATTTCCCGGTTTAAAATCGGTCCGGAAAATAAGCTGCCTGCGAAAAGTGTTCTAGGTTTTTATGGTATGCGCTAAAGCGAGACAATTTTGCCAGGGTTGAGCAGGTTATGGGGGTCAAGCGCGCGTTTGATTGCCCGCATGACATCCAGGGCCGTTTCCCCCAATTCTTCGGGTAAATAGGCCATTTTGCCATGCCCGATCCCATGTTCGCCGGTGCAGGTGCCGCCCATCGCAATGGCGCGCTGGACCAGCTTTTTGTTCAGTCGTTTGGCCTCGGTGATTTCGGCGGGGTTTTCCGGGTCGACTAAAAATAAAACGTGAAAATTACCGTCTCCGACGTGCCCAACGATGCCGGTGATCAAGGTGCTGTCGGCAAGGTCCTTTTTGCTTTCGGTGATGCATTCGGCCAATTGCGAGATGGGAACGCAGGTGTCGGTGGAAATACCCCGGCTGCCAGGGCGCAGGGACAATGCGGCGTAATAGGCGTTATGGCGGGCATGCCACAGGCGGTCACGGTCGTCGGCATTGTTGGTCCATTGAAAGTCTTTGCCGCCATAGCCTGCGGCGATGTCTTTGACCAGCTCGGCCTGTTCGGCAACGCTGGCGGGGCTGCCGTGAAATTCAAAGAACAAGGTCGGGGCGACGTCGTAACTTAGGTCGGAAAAGCGGTTGACCGCATCAATAATCACTTCGTCGAGAAATTCGATACGGGCGATGGGAACGCCGATCTGGATGGTATCCATCACCGTTGTCACTGCTGAAGCGATGTCGGGGAAGGCGCAGACGGCAGCAACAACAGCTTCGGGGATGCCGTATAGGCGTACCGTAACCTCGGTGATAATGCCCAAGGTGCCTTCGGATCCGGTAAAAATGCGGGTCAGGTCATAGCCTGCTGCCGATTTGCGGGCGCGCTGGGCGGTGCGCATAACGCGTCCATCAGCAAGCACCACGGTCAGGGCTAAAACATTTTCGCGCATGGTGCCATAGCGCACTGCATTGGTGCCACTGGCCCGGGTTGCGGTCATGCCGCCAATCGAGGCATCGGCGCCAGGATCAATGGGAAAGAACAAGCCGGTATCGCGCAGATGTTCATTAAGCTGCTTACGGGTAACTCCGGCCTGAACCGTGGCGTCCAGATCACCGCTGTTAACGGCAAGAATGGCATTCATTCCCGAGAGGTCAATGCAGACCCCGCCGTGCAATGCGGCAATGTGCCCCTCAAGCGATGTGCCGGTGCCAAAGGCGATCACCGGGATTTGGTGCTCGGCACAGATCTTAACAATTGCCGAGACTTCGTCGGTAGACAGAGCAAAGGCCACCGCGTCGGGGGCTGCGGGAGTGTGATAGCTTTCGTCCCGGCCATGCTGCTCGCAGACCGCTTGCGCTGTGCTCAGGCGCTCTGCGAGAAGGCTGCGCAGGCTTTCCAGGCAGGCTGCGAGAGATTGCGGATCGGGGCGGGAGAGGGACGGGCCAACACTCATTCGATAAAATCCTTACGGTCGTTCGTTTTGCGCTGTGGTGCGATGGCAGTCAGGCGCTATGGAGGTCAACAATTTTGCATGGATGCCCACAAGCCTCCACAAAATGCAACAGGCCCTCCCGCGAAATGGTGGTGGTGGCGGTATTTTCCAACGGGTGGAAGTTCAACAAAGGCTGTTCCATCATCCATTGATCTAAGATAACGGTTAGCGATGGGGTATCGCGATCATTGAAGAGGGCAAAAGGGGTTACTGACCCTGGCTCAACCTGCAACGTCCGCCGTAAGCGGTCTGCTGAACCAAAGGATAGGCGTTTAGAGCCGATGCGATCGGGCATGGATTTTAGATCAATGGCACGGTCGATGGGACAGACCACCAGCCACATTTCCTTTTTCGCATCGCAAAGAAACAGATTTTTGCAATGGACGCCGGGGATATCGGCCCAATGATCGTGACCCTCATCGACGGTGAAGATCGGTGGGTGGGTTTTGGTGGTGGTCGGAATGGCTAACTGGTCCAAGTAAGCCATAAGGGCGCTACGGCGATCGGTCATTGCTGCCTACTCTGATTTGGACTGGGGACAGGGGCTTGTAGGGTGCCGCATTAGAACATTCTATCGGTGAAAAAGAAAACCCTGCGCAAAGGGTCTACTTTTTGCTCGCACTTTCTAGCGATGCGAGCCTTTGTTGGTGTTTTAGGCATTGTCAAACGGCTGTTCGTCATTCCTTTATAGGCTTTGCGTCCTACTATGCTTGGTGCACGGTGGGGCAGTTGAAAGAGGAAGGCACCATGAACAGCTCTGCAGCCACGCCGCCGACGGTTCCGTCGTTGATGCCCGTGCGGCATCTTGCTTTGGCCTTGCTGGTGGTCTGCATTTGGGGCCTTAACTTTGTAATGGTGAAAATTGGCGTGACGGAAATTCCGCCGCTGATGATGACAGCATTGCGCTTTGTGTTTACCGCCGCCCTGGTGGTGCCCTTTACCCGCATGACCCGCCAGGCTTTGCCGTGGATTTTGCTGCTGTCGTTTACTCTCGGCACTATGCATTTTACCCTGCTGTTCGCTGGAATGAACGGGGTTGATGGGGCGACAGGTGCGATTTTGCTGCAGCTTGGGGTGCCATTTTCGACCATCTTGGCCTCGGTCTTTTTGCGCGATCACCTGGGGGCTTGGCGTATTTTGGGGCTGGTGATGGCCTTTGGTGGAGCGGCTGTTCTGGCAGGCGAACCAACGCTACCGGCACTGCACAGCTTTATTTTGCTCGTGGTGTCGGCCTTTTCTTGGGCGGTGTCGAACCTGTTGATCAAGCGGGCGCATAGCATCACCCCGCTGGCTATGGCGGGATGGATTGCCTTGTTTGCCGCACCGCAAGCGATGCTCGCTTCTGCACTGTTCGAGCAAGATCATCTGGCAACCTTGCTGCAAATCAGTTGGTTGGGCTGGGGGTGTTTGGCCTATGTGGTTATAGGCTCTTCCATTATCGCTTATTCGGTCTGGTATCACTTGTTGTCGATCCATCCGGTTAGCCAAGTGGTGCCGTTTAACCTGTTAGCGCCGTTGCTCGGAGTTTTGGCCGCAGTTGTGCTGTTGGGCGAGGTTTTGACGTGGCAAAAATTGGTCGGGGGAGCGTTAACGATTGGTGGTGTGGCGGTCATTATTTATCGCCAGAGCCGCGCCCATCGTGACGTTGCAGCTCAGCAGGTTTTGGCGGCGGGCAGCCAGGATTAGAGCAAACGGGTTTTCACGTTTGTCTTGATGTCTGGGGATATTTTTGCGCGGTGGGTGTGGTGGTGATTGACCCGGCTTCCGCCTTCCGCCAAGGTGGGGCAGCCCTGTTCTTGCTGCCCGAGGCTTTTTTATGAGCACCGCATTTGGCATGTTTTCTGCTGTGACATCGTCGCAGGGGAACATTCTGTCCCACCCGTCGCCCAATTTCGGCCCGCGCCCGCCGACCAAGGGGCAGGACGAGGCATTGGTGACCATGTTGGTGTTGCATTACACCGGCATGAGATCGGCCGACGAGGCCTTAGAGCGAATGTGTGACCGCCGCGCTCAAGTTTCGGCGCACTATATGGTCAACGAAGACGGCACTATCCTACAGTTGGTGGACGAGGACCAGCGCGCCTGGCACGCCGGGGTGAGCGCCTGGCGCGATTGCACTGATATTAACAGTTGCTCCATTGGGGTAGAGATCGTTAATCCCGGCCACGAATTTGGCTATCGCCCGTTCCCTGATCTTCAGATGGTGGCGGTAATTGCGCTTTGCCAAGGGATTTTACAGCGTCATCCGGCGATTAAAAACGCCGGGATCGTTGGGCATTCCGACATCGCCCCAGCCCGCAAAGAAGATCCCGGCGAGCTGTTTGATTGGCAGCGCTTGGCTCAGGCGGGAATCGGTTTTTTCCCCTCTGTTGATCAGATCTTGCCTGTGCCTGATGTGGCGCAGGTGCCAACCTTGCTTACGCAAATAGGCTACCCGTTAGGGGGAGATCTTGGGCTTGAAAAAGCTTTGATTGCCTTTCAGCGTCGCTATCGGCCCAGTAATCTTTCGGGGCAGGCAGACGCGGAAACATGCTGCCTTCTTGCGGCGGTTGCACAGGGTGTTGCGGCCTGAGTAGGGCTGTGAGCAGCCTGTCAGCATGGCCCATCTTTGCCCTTTTTGTGCGGGCGAATTGGTAACAAACCTTACAGTGATGTCTTAATTGTTACCACTCCTTTGGGGGGAGTGGTCGATGCTGCTTTGCAGCGTCATCGCGCTGGCTGTCGGCTGATAGTGGCGCGCTTATGATCCTGTGATGAGCAAGAGGCCGCGCGGGCGCTGGTCTTATGACCGATGGCTTGGTGCAAAAGGATAGCGTGGGAGGCCGTCGAATAATACGAAAATGAAAATCATTCGTAATGGCGTGCAGCTTGCTGTTGTCAATAAACCGTGCGCAGACCATGGACCAATGGGGCGGCGCCGCATCGAATGAAAGACATGGCTTTTGCTGCGATCAGCACCAAAGCCCGTATTGTTCAAAAAGGGGGGGGGATCCATGCCCGCCAAGTTAGAGACGTTTTATGATGTGATCCGGCGTCAGGGGATTTCGCGCCGGAACTTTCTGAAATTTTGTTCGCTGACCGCGGCTAGCCTGGGTCTTGGCCCGGCCTTTGCGCCGAAAATTGCCGAGGCGATGGAAACCAAGCCGCGCATTCCGGTGCTGTGGCTGCATGGTTTGGAATGCACCTGCTGCACCGAAAGCTTTGTGCGCTCTGCTCATCCGCTGGTGTCGGATGTGGTGTTGTCGATGATCTCGCTCGATTACGACGATACCATTATGGCGGCGGCTGGCCATCAGGCCGAAGCAATCCTCCAAGAAGCCCGCGAAAAATATCACGGCCAGTATATCTTGGCTGTTGAAGGTAACCCGCCGCTGGCAGGTGATGGCATGTACTGCTTCCCTGGCGGTCGCCCGTTCGTTGATAAGCTCAAAGAGATGGCGGCTGGCGCTCAGGCGATTATTTCCTGGGGCTCGTGTGCGTCCTATGGCTGCGTTCAGGCGGCAAAGCCGAACCCGACCCAGGCAACCCCAGTGCATAAGGTGATCACCGACAAGCCGCTGATCAACGTGCCTGGTTGCCCGCCGATTGCCGAAGTGATGACCGGCGTTATCACCTATATCCTGACCTTTGGCCGCCTGCCCGAGCTTGACAGCCAAAAACGCCCCAAGATGTTTTATTCCCAGCGTATTCACGACAAATGCTATCGCCGTCCGCATTTCGACGCCGGGCAATTTGTTGAAGCCTGGGACGATGACGCAGCGAAAAAGGGCTATTGCCTGTACAAAATGGGCTGCAAAGGCCCCACCACCTATAACGCTTGCTCGACCATCCGCTGGAACGAAGGGGTTTCTTTCCCCATTCAATCCGGTCATGGCTGCATTGGCTGCTCGGAAGACGGCTTTTGGGACAAGGGCTCGTTCTATGACCGCGTGAGCGGCATCAAGCAGTTCGGCATCGAAGAAAATGCCGATGCTGTCGGGATTGGCGCTGCCGCTGTGGTTGGCGGGGCGATTGCCGCCCATGCGGCTGCGAGCGTCGTCAAACGGATCACCCAGTCGCCCGAAGACAAGGGCCGCGACAGCAACGGCCAGTAAGGCTCTTTGGTCGAGTTAAAGGGAATTAGCGAATATGGCACCGACAACAACGCCGAACGGATATACCCTTGATGACGCTGGTCAGCGCGTCGTCATTGATCCCGTGACCCGCATCGAAGGCCACCTGCGCCTAGAAGTGAACGTTGACGAAAACAACATCATCCGCAATGCGGTTTCCACGGGAACCATGTGGCGCGGGATTGAATTGATCCTTAAAGACCGCGATCCGCGTGATGCCTGGGCTTTTGTGCAGCGTATTTGTGGGGTTTGCACCGGCACTCACGCTTTGACTTCGGTGCGGGCAGTGGAAAATGCCCTGGGGATTATGATCCCCGATAATGCCAATATCATTCGTAATATCATGCAGTTAACCCTGTATGTTCACGATCATTTGGTGCATTTTTATCATCTGCATGCCCTTGACTGGGTGGATGTGGTCTCGGCCCTATCGGCTGATCCCAAAGCCACCAGCACTCTGGCGCAGTCGATTTCCAAGTGGCCGATGTCCTCGCCGGGGTATTTCTCGGATCTGCAGGTGCGGCTGAAAAAGTTCGTTGAAAGCGGCCAGCTTGGCCCGTTCAAAAACGGCTATTGGGGCCATTCTGCCTATAAGCTGCCGCCAGAAGCGAACCTGATGGCGGTGGCGCATTACCTCGAAGCCCTCGATTTCCAGAAAGAAATCGTCAAGATCCATACCATTTTTGGCGGTAAGAACCCGCACCCAAATTGGTTGGTCGGTGGCGTGCCCTGCGCGATCAACATGGACGGCGTTGGTGCTGTCGGGGCGATCAATATGGAACGGCTGAACATGGTCTCGTCGATCATCAGCCGGACCTTGCAGTTCATTGATCAGGTTTATGTGCCTGACCTAATGGCGATTGCATCGTTCTATAAGGATTGGGGCGCCATCGGTGGCGGCCTGTCTTCGACCTCGGTGATGTCTTATGGCGATATTCCCGATATCGCCAACGACTATTCGGAATCCTCGCTGCAGTTGCCGCGTGGGGCGATCATCAATGGCGACCTGTCCAAAATCCACGAAGTGGACCTGGAAGACCCGTCGCAGATCCAAGAATTCGTCAGCCATTCTTGGTACAAGTACCCTGATGAATCCAAGGGCCTGCACCCTTGGGATGGCATTACCGAAGCCAACTTTGAGCTTGGCCCGAATGCCAAATCCGAAGGCCGCCAGATCCACAATCTGGACGAAGCCGCAAAGTACTCTTTCCTCAAGGCGCCGCGTTGGAAAGGTCATGCGATGGAAGTGGGGCCGTTGGCCCGCTATATCATCGGCTATGCCCAGGGCAACCCGGAATTTAAAGAGCCGGTGGATATGGTGCTCAAGCAGCTTGATGTGCCGTTGCAGGCTATTTTCTCTACCCTGGGCCGCACCGCTGCCCGTGGTCTGGAATGCCAGTGGGCGGGTCAAAAGCTGAAGTACTATTTTGACAAGCTGATGGCCAACATCAAGGCTGGTGATACCAACACCGCCAATACCACCCTTTGGGAACCGTCGTCCTGGCCCAAAGACGTCAAGGGTGTTGGCTTTACCGAAGCCCCGCGTGGGGCCTTGGGTCACTGGATCCATATCAAAGACAAAAAGATCGCCAACTATCAGGCGGTGGTGCCCACCACCTGGAACGGCAGCCCGCGTGACCCACAGGGTAATATTGGCGCCTTTGAAGCCTCGCTGATGAACACTCAGGTGGCCGATCCGCAGATCCCGCTCGAGATCTTGCGCACCATCCATTCCTTTGATCCTTGCTTGGCTTGCTCCACCCATGTGATGGGGCCGAACGGTCAAGAGGTCGAGGTTAAGGTCCGCTGAGGCCAGCCATCCGCTACGGCACCGGCGGTATGATACCGTCGGTGCGTGGCTCCCTGGGGGGAGAAATGTGATGAGTTTTGATAGCCGTGAAAGTGCCCAGGAACTCAAAGGGCACCACGAAGTTCGGCCCAGCGTTTATGTGTACGAAGCGCCGGTTCGAATTTGGCACTGGGTCAATGCCCTGGCCATTGTCGTGCTCACGATTACTGGATTACTGATTGCCTATCCGCTGCCATCGGTCAGCGGCGAAGCAACCTTTAACTTTTTAATGGGGTACATCCGCTTTACCCATTTTGCCGCGGGCTATGTGCTGGGCGTTGGGTTGATCGGGCGTTTGTATTGGGCGTTGGTGGGCAACCATCATGCGCGCCAGTTGGTGACGCTACCGCTGCTTGATAAGCAGTGGTGGAAAGATATGTTTTATATGGCGGGCTGGTATCTGTTCCTCAACAAGGATTCCCGCAAATTTACCGGCCATAACCCGCTAAGCCATGTGGCAATGACGTTGGTGTTTTTGCCGACATTGTTCCTCATGGCCTTTACCGGCTTTGCGCTTTATGCCGAAGGCGCGGGCGCTGACAGTTGGCAGCATAGCCTGTTTGGCTGGGTGATCACCTTGGCGGGCAATACGCAGAACCTGCACACCATTCATCATCTGGGGATGTGGGTGATGGGCATTTTTGTGATGGTGCATATCTATACTGCCGTGCGCGAAGATATCATGTCTCGTCAGACTCTGATTTCGACCATGGTGAATGGCGTGCGGATTTTTAAGGACGACCGCCCGTAGGGTGGGCAAAACGCGACTGCTAAAAATCTCTGGTGAAAGGGAAAACGGATGATGCAAGAACAGCCAAATACTCTAGATCGCGATTTGGCGGATCTAGACGGGCAGTTTGATACCCTGGTTTTGGGGATTGGCAATCTGTTATGGGCAGACGAGGGCTTTGGTGTGCGTTGCGCCGAAGAGCTTGATCGCCTGTACCGTTTTCCCGCCCACGTTCGCCTGATGGATGGCGGGACACAGGGGCTGTATCTGGTCCATTACATCCAACAGGCAAAGAATTTGTTGGTTTTTGATGCCATTGATTGGGGTGTGCCTGCGGGGACACTGAAAGTCGTGCGCGGTGACGAAGTGCCTGCCTTTATGGGCTGCCGGAAAATGAGCCTGCACCAGACCGGATTCCAAGACGTCTTGGCGGCTGCCGACCTGATGGGGCATAAGCCGCAGCGCATGACCCTGATTGGCGTTCAAGCCGAAGAGCTGGAAGACTGGGGTGGCTCGCTGCGCCCGTCGATCCGGGCGCAGATGACCCCGGCGCTGGATTTAGGACTGCAAGAACTCGCCGCCTGGGGGATTGCAGCAGAACGCCGCGAAACGCCCCTTGATGGTCGTTCGGGGTTGGTTGGCAACGATATGGATTTGCACAGCTATGAAACGGGCCGCCCGGATTGCCCTAGCCTGACCATGGGCGGCTGAACATGTGTATCGGCATTCCCATGCAGGTGCAGCAGGTTGATGGTGAGAGCGCCTTGTGTCAGCGCCGGGATCACAGCGGCCCGCTTGAGGCCATTGATATCCGTTTACTTGATCAGGTGCAGCCCGGTGACTGGTTGCTGACTTTCTTGGGCGCTGCCCGTTCTGTCTTGAGTGCGGAGGAGGCGGCGCAAGTTGATGATGCCCTAGACGCTTTGTCGTTGGTGCTCAATGGCGACAACATTGACCATTTGTTTGCTGATTTAATTGACCGTGAACCCCAATTGCCGCCGCATTTGCAGGCTGCAACCCCGCTAAAGGAAACGCCATGAGCCCCGCTATTGATCGCTTGGAACGTTTGGGCTTTCAGCGTTTAACTCCCGATGGGTTGGCGTCGTTTTTGACTGCTGACCACCTGTTGATCTTGCTGACTGGAAATCCGCAGCGGGTCCGTGAAGCCAACGACGCAGCCGTCATTTTCCCGGATTTATTGCGCGCGGTGAGTGATGCCTGCGGGCACAGCATTGTCGGCGGCTTTTTGACCCCTGACCAGGAAACGGATGTCGTGCGCGCCGAACTCGGCGTGCTGAGTTATCCCAGCGTGGTCGCCTATCAGAATGGCCGTTTTGTTGGCGTTGTGCCGGGCATGAAAGCCTGGAGCGAGTACGTTAGCGCGTTGAGCGCCTTTTTTCAGCCAGTCGAGGCCCTACAACAGCAGGCCTAACACCGCCTTCCTTCCCCTGTACAATTTTTAGCCTGTGAGGATTACCCATGGTTGGCCCGCTTCCGATGGATGCCTTTGCTGCCCTGAAACCCGGCGTTGGGACCTTGACCGAGGCCCTGGAGCAGGCAATCAGTCAAGCCCCTGATATCGCCCAAGGCGTGCAGGCGGTGTTGGCCGAGGCGCGTGCGGCTTTGCATGCGGTATCGGAGGGGGCTCCGGCACAGCAGATTTCCTTGGATGGGCTGGATGCAAGCGCGCGCCAGCTGCTGGGCGAAGTGTTGGGCGAGGGTGAAGTTAAGGCGATTATCAAACGTCCCGATGGTGGCGAAGATCGGGTTTTGGAATCGGTGATGCCGGGCCTATGGCGCGTGCTGTGCGGCGGCGAAGAAGTTCTCGAAGTCGCCGATGTTCCCAGCGTTTTGCGGCAGGTGATGGCAACTCAGCCCCTGGGGCTGGAAATCCCCGACCCACTCCCCGAAGGAGCGATGAATGTGGCCTCGGTGCTGCTAGAGCTTGATACCGCCAGTCGAGCCTTTGAAATCGATGGCTCAGAACGCGAAGTCAACCTGACGCTGTTGCCAATGACGCCGGTGGATATGGAAGTTTTGGATCGGGCGATTGGGGTTGGCAGCATTGCCATCGTGTCGCTGGGGTATGGCAATTGCCGGATTGATGCCTGCGCCCGCCGCCACTTGTGGACCGTGCGCTATTACAACACCGAAGATACGCAAATCCTCAATGCTGTTCAGGCTGGGGATGTGCCGGTTGCCGCCCGTGCGACCCTTGAGGACATGGCCGACAGTGCCGAGCGCATGGACCAAATGACTCTCCGCCTGTTTTAGAGCAAACCCCGAGCCGATGGAAACATCTGCGCCTATAACCCTTTAACGCCAACCGCACCCTATGGAGCCGAACGTGACCTTTGCGACTGCCCCTGTTTCCGTAAAAGATCATCAGGCAGATCTCTATGATGCTTTTCGTCGTGCTGATGCGCGGATGTTTGGCTTGCCGGTCTATAACAGTGCGTTACAGGTGGAGCTGCGTGGGTTTCAAGAGTGGGATGACCAGTCTATCGGTATTTTGATTACCCCGTGGTGTATGAACCTGATCTTGTTACCGGCTGCGGAGATGAAAGACAGCGCTAGATCGGCATGGCAGACCCTGCGGCAAGGGCAAGAGGTTGATCACGTTCTGCCCTGCGGCAAAGTGCGTTTTACTGTTGGCGAAGATGGCAGCGGTGGGCGCTATCAAATGTGCTCGCTGTTCTCGCCGATGGATGATTTTTCCGATCAGGATAGTGCACAACAGGTGGCGGATCAGACCTTGACAGCAGTCTTGACTAACCCTCATGCCAACGTCGAGGCACCCAAACCACTGCCGGAGGTGAGCCGCCGCGATTTGTTCCGGGGTTTGCGCACGGCGTCCGTTCGCCGCGCCGAGGCTTAGGGGCGATGGCCGTTGGTGGCGGGCTGACCCTGACTGTGAGCACGGGTGCTGAGGGTGGGGTTCAGCTTTGCTCCCAGCGTCCGGTGAATGCCAGTCGGGTTTTGCTGGGAAAACCGCCAGAGGCAGCGCTAAAACTGGTGCCGCTGCTGTTTTCGTTGTGTGGCAA
>CEGD01000229.1_pt1 | contig 25279 bp, 23 predicted proteins | sample 306751 | NCBI WGS metagenome assembly CEGD01 (sample SAMEA2755657, study PRJEB7226) | microbial mat metagenome | biome: microbial mat; feature: hypersaline; material: grass silage | place: USA | collected 2014-02-19 | depth 0 m
ACGGTGGACTTTTACAATCATGGCATCGACCATGACGCATTCCATGTCGGGTTCATCCGACACAGCATCGAAAATCTTCTTGAAGATATCGGCCTTTACCCAGTCCCGATAGCGCTTGAACACCGTGTTCCACTTGCCGAAAACAGGGGGCAAATCTCGCCAAGAGCTGCCCGTTCGGGCAATCCATAGAACCGCCTCCAGAAATAAGCGTCCGTCGCCACCAGTTCGGCCCGGATCGGACGCTTTGCCCAGACAATGCGGTTCCATCTTCGCCCATTAGGCATCCGTTTCCGCGCCTGTTAGGAACACTGAATCTCAACAATCCCTAGAGCAACATAAAAAAACGTAGCGGACGGACTCTCAAGATGTGAACCCAGCATCAAAAAATAGGTTTTTGAAAGAGCTTAGTGCAACCCTCTTTGCCAATGATAGAATGTACCAATGAATCTCAACCCTAAGAAGAACCCTCAATTGATTTCTCATCAAAAGCTGATACATTTTAAGGGTGTTAACTTTATTTTTTATCCGTTAAAAGGTGTTGTACAAAAGTAAAAATATTGGAGGTTGCGATCAGATTTATATAGGCATATACGGTTTCCAGCAATCAGATGATTAGTATAATAGTTATACTGATCAAAAAACACCAAAATAGGTGATATATGAACTTTACGACATCAATTTCAACTTGCATGTCCAAGTATGCAACCTTTAGCGGAAGAGCTTCTCGAAGTGAATATTGGTGGTTCGCTCTATTCTTTTCTATCATCAGTTTTGTTGCATCAATTATTGATTTTATAATTATTCTTGCCTTTGATGCTCAAATAGAAATCATAAGTACAATCGTATCATTAGCTTTTATCATACCATCATTATCAGCTGCAACACGAAGACTTCATGATATTGGAAAATCTGGGTGGTGGCAGCTTTTATCCTTAACTGTAATCGGTATTTTTGTACTGTTATTTTGGTACGTGAAAAAATCTCAACAAGAAGAAAATCTCTATGGGCCGCCTCCTGTAGTTTCAAAGTAGATAGTGGTCCGTGAAAAAAGAGGTTGCGAGGCATTTCAGGCATAGAGCGCGGGGCCCTTACTTTTGGCTCCGCGCTTTGTTTTTATTGCCCCCTCGCCTGCTGCGCGTGTGGCTGGTACACTGCCCGTCCCTTGTGAACCACGGCAACGGACGCACCCCCGATGAAGGTTAATGGCACCCCCACCCGCACCATTTGGCTGGCCGAAGACGGGAAGACGGTCGAGATCATCGACCAAACCAAACTCCCGCATAGCTGGGAAATTATCCCGCTGCGGTCGATGGCCGAGGCTGCGCGCGCGATCAAAGATATGTGGGTGCGCGGTGCGCCGTTGATTGGGGCAACCGCAGCCTATGGCATGGCTTTGGCAATGACCGAAGATGCATCGGACGCGGGTTTACAGGCTGCCCATGACACCCTTTATGCCACGCGGCCAACGGCAGTGAATTTGCGCTGGGCCTTGGCCGATATGCAAACCCTGCTGGCGCCCTTGCCCGCCGAAAGCCGCAGCGCTGCCGCCTATCAACGGGCAGCACAGATTTGCGACGAAGATGTCGAAATCAACTATGCCATCGGCGGCCATGGCTTGGCCCTGTTCAAAGAAATTTGGGCCAAACGCAAAGCCCAAGGCGCCGAGCGCCTGAACGTGCTCACCCACTGTAACGCCGGGTGGTTGGCAACCGTTGATTGGGGGACAGCCCTGGCACCGATCTATCGCTTTTTTGATGAAGGTTTGCCGATCCATGTTTGGGCCGATGAAACCCGCCCGCGCAATCAAGGTGCGAGCCTAACCGCCTGGGAACTGAACCAGCACGGGGTGCCCCATACGGTGATCCCCGATAACGTCGGCGGTCATTTAATGCAACATGGTATGGTTGACCTGTGCATTGTCGGCACCGACCGCACCACCGCCACCGGCGATGTTTGCAACAAAATCGGCACCTATCTTAAAGCCTTGGCGGCGCATGATAATGGCATCCCGTTCTTTGTTGCCCTACCCAGCCCAACCATCGATTGGACCTTGGACGACGGGGTAAAAGAAATCCCCATCGAAGAACGCGACGCCACCGAAGTCACCGAAATGACGGGCCGCATGGCCGATGGATCAATTGCCACCGTCACCATTACCCCCAAGGGCAGCCCGGCGGGCAACTGGGGTTTTGATGTGACACCCGCGCGCTATGTCACCGCCTTGATTACCGAAAAGGGCGTTTGCCCCGCCACCCGTGACGGGTTAGCCGGGCTGTTCCCCACTTTGGCGCGGGGGTAAACCTCCGCCTTGTTTTCCTGTTGCCGATCATGATTAGGACCGTTTCTGTGCCCCACTTTATTTCGCTTCGCCATCAAGTCATCGACACTGCGCAAAAGTTAACCCGCCTGGGCTTGAACCAAGGGACATCAGGCAATGTATCGGTCCGCTGCGATGATGATGCGTTTTTGATTACCCCCTCGGGTGTTGAGCCCGAGGGGTTGCGCCCCACCGATTTGGCTTTGGTATATTTCGACGGCCAAAGCGAAGGCCCCTATGCCCCGTCGAGCGAGTGGCAGATACACCGCGACCTGTTGCAGGCCCGCCCTGACCTGAGAGCGATCATCCATACCCATGCGCCCTATTGCACCACCCTAGCGGTGCTTGATCGCGATATTCCGCCGTTTCACTATATGGTTGCCAAGGCGGGCGGTCATGACATTCGCGTTGCCCCCTATGCCACCTATGGCACAGCGGCCTTGTCACAGTACGCCTTACAGGCCATGGAAAACCGCAAGGCCTGTTTATTGTCACACCATGGCATGATGGCCACAGGCTCCACCCTGGATGCAGCACTCAAGCTGACCGTCGAGGTGGAGGAACTGGCGCGCATTTACTGGCAGGCCCTTCAGATCGCCGAGCCCTCGCTACTGCCGCCCGAAGAAATGGATCGGGTGCTAGAAAAGTTCAAAACCTATGGCATGGCACGCCCGGCGTAACCTATCGCGGCTTTACCGCCAACAAGGGCCATCTGCAGGAGAATTGCCCATCGCGGAGCAATCCCCCTCCCCAATTGGCAGCATTGCAGGCAAGGGAACAGCTCCCTACTCTCCTGTCAGACCTCCCTTTCACCCTGCCGAGGCACCATGGGCTATCGCAGTCGTTTTTTCCGGGCTTGCCTGCCGGGGCTTAGCCTTTTTGGCCTCTGCTTGATCCTGCTTGTGTTGCAAGGGCGGCCCGCCCTGGCCCATCCGCATGTGTGGATTGATGACCGGGTTGTTTTACAGTTTAACGATGCTGGGGCGCTCACCGCCTTGCGGGTGGTTTGGCGCCTGGACGAGCTCTATTCGCAAACCTCCGTTGCGGGCTATGACAAGAATGGCGATGGCGTTGCCTCCCCCGACGAGTTGCAGACCCTGATCGATACGGGAATGGAGAACCTGGAAGAATGGTTCTATTTCGTCGATTTTCGCCATAAGGGAGAGCGCATTCCCTTGGCCAAGCCGACGGAGTACCAAGCGCGAATGGACGGCGACCGCCTGGTCTATGACTTTATCTTACCCTTGAAAACGGCCCTGCCGATGGCCGGGGAAACGCTGCGGATCCGCTTGTTTGATCCCAGCATCTATATTGGTATGGACCTAGAAAAAGAGGCACCCGTCACCTTGAACCAAGCCCCCAAAAGCTGCAGTTTTTACATTCAGCCCCCGGTGGGGTTGCCCGAAACCATGCTGATGAGCGAACAAGTTCTCACCGCAACCGAACCCGAACCCGGTAGCGAAGGCTTAGGCGGACGTTTTGCAGAAACGGTGGTGATCTCATGCGCGCAATAGGGGCGGCCCTGGGTTTGATCGTCTTGCTGGCGGTCGGCCTGATGCTGGCGGGATATGGCGGCAGTGTTCTTGGCCCGTTGGTCGAATGGGTACGGACCGTGCAGGCATCAATGCAAAACGATTTGGTGCAAGCCGTGCGCGCCTGGCAAGCAGCCCCCGGACTGACCAGCCTGTTGGGTATGGCATCGGTCTGTTTCCTCTATGGGGTTTTTCATGCTGTTGGCCCTGGGCATGGCAAGGCCGTGCTGTCCGCCTATGCTGCCACCGCGCAAGTGCGCTTGCGGTCGGTTTTAGCGCTCGCGGCATTAACGGCCTTCGTTCAGGCAACCGTTGCGGTTTTGCTGGTTGGCATTGCTTTCTTGGGTATTGGATCTGGCCTGCGCTGGGCAACGCAACAAGTCGGGCAAGTGCTCGAACCCCTGAGCTATGCTGCGATTGCGCTCATTGGCCTGTGGGTTTTGTATGGCGGGATGCGTCGCCTGTGGCCACGGCCTGCCCCGCATACTGAGCATACTCATGACCACGCGCACGACCATCATCACCATCATGGGAATCATGGAGATCATGGAGATCATGCCTGTTGCGGCCATTCCCATGCCCCGGTGATCACCGAAGACCGCCGTTCGGGGATTGCCTTGGCTTTAGCAGCAGGCTTGCGCCCCTGCACCGGCAGTTTGCTGGTGGTGGGCCTCTGTTTTGGCTTGGGGCTATGGGGAATGGGGATTGCCGCATCCTATGCCATCGGCAGTGGTACGGCGATCACCGTCGCCCTGCTCGCAGGCAGCGTCCATGCTGCGCGCGGGCCGTTTGCCGTCGTTGGCCGCTTGGCGCGGGTTTCCGAGCAAACGTGGGGCCGCGTAACTATCGGCCTGCGCCTGGTTGGCGGTGCGATTATTCTGCTGTTGGGGGGCGTTCTCCTACAGGCCGCATTGACCGCCCCCCGGCCCCCTTTATAGGGGGGCTTTTGGAACAGATCCTCTAATCTTGAAAGCCCGCAATAAAGCCCGCCATGCCGATGCGGCGCTCGCGTTTCAGGCGCTCGGCATGCAAGATGGCGCGAACCTGGGCGATGCTGTCCTCTAGGTCTTGGTTGATGACGCAGTAATCGTATTCATCCCAATGGCTGATTTCATCCATTGCTTTGGCCATGCGCTTGGCGATCACCTCGGCGCTGTCTTGGCCGCGCCCCGTGAGGCGACGTTCAAGCTCGGGGAGGGATGGCGGCAGAATAAAGACACTGACCAAATCCGCCGGTGCATTGGCGCGCAGCTGGCGATTGCCCTGCCAATCAATGTCAAACATCACATCGTGCCCTTGGGCAAGGGCATCTTCGACCGGCTGGCGCGGGGTACCGTAATAGTTATCAAAGACCTTTGCCCATTCCAAAAGCTGCTGCTGTTCGACCATTTCTTCGACCTGAGGAATGCTGCGAAAGAAGTAATGGACGCCTTCTTCTTCCCCTGGTCGTGGGCTGCGAGTGGTGACGGAAACCGATAGCGCCATCTCGGGTTCACTGGCCAAAAGCGCGCGCGAGATGGTGGACTTTCCCGCCCCTGACGGCGAGGACAGCACCAACATCACCCCCCGGCGGGCAACCGGAGAAAGCACGGCATCAGTATGGTCGGACATGATCTTTGGGCCTTTGGGCAAAGGGGCAGGATGGGACGTTATTCGACGTTTTGGATTTGCTCGCGGAATTGGTCAATAACGGCTTTCAGGTTCAGGCCGATCCGGGTCAGGTCAGTATCTTGCGATTTTGAACAGAGCGTATTGGCTTCACGGTTGAATTCTTGACAGAGAAAATCAATCCGCCGCCCACAAGCGCCGCCGGCAGTGAGCAGATCATGGGCTTGGCCAATATGGGCACGCAACCGATCCAGCTCCTCACGCACGTCCAGGCGGGTGGCAATCAGGGCGACTTCTTGCAACAGACGGTCTTCGGAAAGGCCCGTACCCTCAAGAACTTCGGCCACTTGCCGCTGTAACCGTGCACGTACGTTTTCGGGGCGCAGGGCAGCACAGGCCTCGGCTTCGTCGGTGAGACTGGCGATCGTTTGCAGATGACCGTTGAGCAGGTCCAACAAACGTCGGCCTTCGTCATGGCGGGCATGGACAAGGGCATTGGTGGCATCGGCCAGGCCAGCGAGGATGTCAGCCTCGTGGGCCTTGCGTGCCTTAACAGAAAGCGTCAGATCCTCGGCGGATTGCAAGACGCCGCGCACCTGCAACAGGCCATCCAGGCTTGGCGGCCTCACATGCGGCGGCAGGTCTTTTCCCAAAGCCATCAAGTGGCGCAGGAATGGCCAATTGATCACTTGTCCATCGTCACTGCTGTCATCTTGCCGCACTTGTAAGGTCGCCGAAACATTGCCCCGCGTTACTTGCTTGGCCAATAGATCACGGCTAGCGCTTTCCAGGGTTTCATAGCCTGCGGGCAAGCGCAGACGAATATCCAGGCCCTTCCCATTGACGCTGCGCAGTTCCCAGGTCCATGTCGGCGCCCGCGCTTCGCCTTTGTGGATGGGGGTTTCTGATGGGATGCTTTGGGCACGGGCAAAGCCAGTCATGCTATAAATCATCGCCAAAGCCTTTGTTTTGAGAAAAAAGAGGGCACATGGGAACGATCTTACCCTTGCGCCAGATCGGGGATATGAACAAAAACAGTGGTTCCCTCCCCACGGACGGATTCCAGTTCAACGCGACCGCCGTGCAGATCAACAAAACGCTTCACCAGCGCTAAGCCGACGCCTGCCCCCCCCTGGCCCGGACCGACCCGCTGAAAGCGATCAAAAATATCAACTTGGTCTTCTTCGGAAATGCCAATGCCGGTATCGGCAATGGTAAAGACGATTTCGCCCTTTTGACGCATGGCGGCAAAGATAATCTGCCCTCCACTTGGCGTATATTTGATGGCGTTGGTCAGCAAATTATACAAAATCTGCTTAATGCGGCCTTCATCGCCGCCCATGGTGCCGGTTTCTGCCGGGCAGTCAAAATTGATCGTTTGCCCTTTCGCCCGGACCATTTCACGGGTCAGACCAAGCACGCTAGCCAGGGCGGCATGAATATCAAAGGTGCTGCGCCGCAGTTCGGCCCTCCCAGCCTCTAGGGAAACCAAATCAGAAATGTCGTCAATCAGCCGCACCAACTGATGCGCTGTTTCCGCCATGGTTCGGGCGTAGTCGCGCTGCCTGGGGTTTAAGCCGCCATAATATTCTTCGGCTAGGATTTCTGCAAAGCCCAGAATGGTGGTCAACGGCGTGCGCAGCTCATAGGAAATATTGGCCATGAACTGGCTTTTTTGCCGGTCGGCGGCTGACAGGGCGTGAGCCCGTTCGCGCAAGGCCTTTTCCACCCGCGCGGTGTCTGACATGTCGAGGGCGGTGAACAAAATTCCACCGTCAGGCAACGGTACGCTAAGGGTATCAAGCGTCACGCCCTGACCATGGGTCATACGGTCATGATGAACAATCCGTCCTTGTGGCGGAGCGACCAAATGGGTGCGCAGCTCTTCCCACGGTGCCGACAGGCTTGCATCCTGGTTCCCCAAATCGCTGAGGTGGGGCTGCCGATCAATCAGATCTTGATCCAGCCGCCACAGGCGCTGAAAGGCAGGATTGCACAGCCGTAACCGACCATCAGCGCCAAACACCGCCACCGATTCATGCAGATGGTCCAAGGTTTCGCGCTGGACGGCGATCAGCTGATTATAGCTGGCCTCTAACGCCAAGCGGTCAGTGACGTCTTCGTAGGTGGCGAGCAAACCACCCAAAGGATGGGGAGTCAGCACCCGACGCAGAGTCTTGCCGTCGGGCAAGTGCAACAGATCCTCAACCGATTCTAACAATGACTTAAAGCGGGCCAATTCAGCGTCTTTAAACGCCGGATAGTCGGCCACCTCGGGCAGCAAGCGCCGCGACCGCAGGGCTTCGAGGACTTCGCCATAGGTGGGGCTGCTTTGGAGCCAGTCGTCTTCGAGATGCCACAGCTTGGCAAAAGCGGTGTTGTTAAAATGCAGCCGCCGATCACCACCAAAAATGGCAATCGCCGTCCCCAGACGATGCAAAACCATGGCGTGGCTGGTGGCTTCTTGTTCTAGGGTAGACCGCAGGGTTTCCAGCCGGGTCATATCAAAAGCGGCGCCAACCGTGGCACGTTCAGCGTTACACGTTCCACCAGGAAGCGGCGTTTCGGTGATTTCCAACAACCGCCGCCGCCCATCAAGCACCACATGAATGGGAGATTGCCGAGGCTCGCCCGATGCCCGCGCGGCTGAGGCCAAGGCACGCAGTTCCCGCCCTGCCGTGCCCGAGGCAAGTTCGCGGTCTTCGGCCTGGACCTGTGCCACATCGCTGGCTTCGACGGCGTTTAAAAAGGCCTTGTTGGCAAAAACGATGCCCAAGTTGGCATCCCGCACCCATACCGGCGCAGGCAGGGCGTCGAGGGCGCCCTGGAAACGAGCGCGATCTTGTTCCAGCGCTTGCGATTGCGCCGAGGAGGCGTTTTGCAACGCGCTTTCTGCGGTCACATCACGCATCCAAATAAGATCGGCCAGCGATGTGCCATCATCATCGACTGCACGACTTCCCCAGACCCGTAAAACCCGCTGACCGCTGCGCGCGGTCTCTTCGCTCTCGCTTTGCAGCGATAAGGTCATATCAAAGCCTTCGCCGTCTTGGCGCAGGCTAAGCACGGCTTGCAGCAAGCGGAGCGCTATCGTTGGGGGAAAGGCGTCAAGAACATCAGTAAAAGCCGCTCCCCGCCCCTGATAGAGGCTGAGCAAAATAGCCAGCCGCCGCGAGCAACGCCCCCCCTCGATAACAGCCAAGTCGTCGTCGGACAGGGTCGACAGAGCATTTGGCTTTGGCGGTTGTGGGGCGACAGAAGATTGCCCTTGCAGATTGGTATCGGTGGGATCGGCGTCTTGCTGACGAACGAGCGCCCCCCCGTCGCCTGGAGTGTCATCGTCAGTGTAAGTCCACTGGAACCAGCCGTCGGGGGCGCAGGCTAGGCTTTGCTGCTGTTGCCTCAGCCCCGTTTCCAGGCGTTGAGTATAGACCTCAAGCCGTTTACGCCGCTGCCCTTGCCACCAAAAAAGCACGCTAAAGGGAATCGCCAGAAGACAGGCTTCGGCGATTAACAGAAATTCCGGGGACAGGGGCAAACTTGGGTTCATCTGGCGAAAGTGCCGGGAGACGCCCTAAAAGGCAAGTCTGCAAAGATGTCTCGGCACTCAGAGGCTAAATACACTGCCGCCCGGCTTTTGCAGGGCGGCTTTTCTCGCCGCTTTTACAGCAAATACCACGCAGATGGCTTTATCTGCGACGACCTGTTCTCTTGTAAAATAAAAGGCTCTAAAGACTAATCAGCCCCAAATACAGCCCCTTCACCACAGCGGTAATCCGCGAGTCGGCTTCGAGCTTCCGCAAGATATTGCGAAAATGGTAATCAACGCCATGGTCAGAAATATTGAGCAGCTCCCCAATCACCCAATTGCTTTTTCCGCGTGCCGCCCATTGCAACACTTCGCGTTCGCGGTTGCTCAAGCTCGGAGCGGGGGCAGCGACGGTCTCGGCGCAAAGGGCGGTGTAAACGGTATGAAACTGCACCGTAATCAGGTTCAGTTGGTTCAAAAAACGCTTAGAATCTGGGTGGGGGCTGCTAGAAGCAACCGAAGCGCCAATCACTTCGCCGCCAGGGCCATGTAAAGGCACCGCAGCCCCATCAAACAGGCTAGCATCGCGCGCTTCACTCATCACCTTGCGTTCGATGCGGCTGAATTTATAGCGATCGCTCAGGCTATCCCAAGAAAAAGTAGAGCGTTGCAGGTGCCCATACCGGCGCAAGGGATCAAGGTCCATATAGCCGTTGTTCATATAGTATTCGATCCAATCCATAGGATAGGTGCTCGCCAAACACACTTGGCTGGTTGCCTCGTGCGCCTGGACGGCTGAATACATCATACGATCAAAGCCGATACTGGCCAGTGCTTTTTGATATAAATCAATGGCTTGCGTAGTGTTTTCGCTACGATTTGTCGCCTCTATATACTCTAGCAATTCCATGGTGTGCCCCATTTATGCCCCACCCACGGGGAGATCTTTTGCGCCGCCGTTCCCCGTCTTATTGGGGGGTTTCCGAAGGCCCTACCCAAATTTCACAGCAAATCCCGTACAGGCGAGAATAACGGCCTGCCGTCTGCGCAAACCCGATACTTATGCCTGCGTGACGAGCCCTAAAGGGTGATCAATGATCGGACTCAACTCGGTCATGGTTATCACTTCGTTCTTTGTCGGCAATCCTGTGTGTAGGGGCCATTCTCAACCTAAAAGGGAACGAGAGGTGTGGAGCGAAGTCAGGAGGACAAAATCGCATAGAGATTAATCCATCGAACATTAGCGAATGCATGTGAAAAACGCCGTGCAAAGATATGGGATTACACAGGAAATCAAGCTTCCTAGGCGATGCCCACTCTCTGTCTCTACCCCTGGGATGCGCCGGGGAGGCGAAATCCCATTTTTTCGGACTGCACATAAAAAAAACGGCAACACAGGTTAAGTGTTGCCGTTTGGAACCATCTCAGCGGGTGAAGAGATCACTAAGACATGCGTAAAGATTTACTCTTCGTCGCGATTCGGCGCTTCGCCCGTGCTCAGGCGAATGCGAACCAGACCGCGAAAATCGTTGGGGTCAACCGGTTCACCTTTCCGAATGATGTCCACCACACCAGCGCGGGCCAGATGCACCATCTGTTGCTTGACCGGATTCATATAGCGGTGCCAACCGTCGTCGGGCTCGCGGGCTTTACGATGTTCGGCAAAGAAGTCTTTGGCCACATCTTGCGGCGATACGCTACCGCGTTCTTCGCACAGGGCAATAATGCGGTGGCTGATCGGGTCACCCTTGGGGGCGCCATCGGCGGAAGTGGACGCTGCGTCCGAAGGAGCAGAAGAATTTTGAGTCATGCTGAATACCTAATGGGGTCGGGGCTGACGGGTGCCCGGGCTCGGGGGGATGGAACTCCAAGCGCCGGAGAGTCTCGCAGGCTGTCCATCAACAGGTCAGCCAGGGCCTGGGCGCCAGCAGCCAAGCGACGCTGACCATATAGACTCCGCTGGGCTGCTGGCAAGGGGGGCAAACCCCAAAGCTGCGCTTGTTGCGGGCTAATTCGCTGCAAACCCGGCCCCCAAGCATTTAAAGACAGCGCCGAGAGGCCCAATCCGGCGCGAATAGCGGCCTGGACCCCCACTAAGCTGGGGCTGGTATAGGCGATCCGCCAGCGCCGCCCGGCGGCTTCTAACAGATGTACGGCCCGATTGCGGTAAATACAGCCCTGGGGAAAAGCGACCAAAGGCAAAGGAGCCGTGGGGCTATTAAGCTCGGGCAGCGGCGGCAAGTCTTGCGCACAGGCCCAATCCAGGGGGTCAGCCCATTGGGCCAAGGCTACGCCATTGGTTTCAGTTTCCTTGATCAAGATAAGATCCAGTTCCCCTTGATCAAAACTGTTGCGCAATGTGATCGACAGATCGCAACGGACCTCTAACCGCACCGCTGGGTGATTGGCAGCAAACCGACTGAGAAGAACGGGGAGATGATCGACGGCATAATCTTCGGGTAAACCGATACGAACAATCTCGCTGATTGGGTCATCAAAACTGGCCATGGTGGCATCGGCCAAGCGCAACAACTGACGCGCATGGCCGATTAACCGTTCACCGTCGTCGGTTAGCTCTAGCGTGCGGGCGCTGCGCAGCAGTAAGGGACGGCCTATGTGGTCTTCGAGTTTCCGGATCTGCTGGCTGACTGTTGACTGGGTTCGGTGAACGCGCTCGGCCCCACGGGTAAAGCCACCGGCATCAACCACGGAAACAAAGGTCCGCAGCAAGGATAGGTCTAGGTCGCGCATCTAGGGCCTCTGATCTTTGTATTTATTTTTTCAATGATAGAAAGTTTAACATCTTATTTCCAAATGAAAAGAGGCTCAGCGATCCTTAGTCCTCACACGCTAGCGCAAATTCCGAGCAGGTGAATTCACCTGCGACGACGCATTTGCTGGCAAAACAAAGAGCGAGAGCATTTTTCGTGACCGCAAGAGAACGGAAAATGCTCTCGGTATCAGGAGGACGAACACCGATGACGATCACCAACCACAAACGGGTCAGCAGCGCGAAAACTCTCTTGCTGATGGGGCTGGCCTTTAGCGTCTTGTGGGCATCGGCCTTTTCCGCCGGAAAAGTGGCCTTAGCCGATTGCCCACCCCTGGCGTTGTTAGCCTTACGATTTTTAGCCGCTGGGGTCCTGCTGGCCGCCTGGGCAAAGATCAGTGGCCGTTGGCATGCGCTTAACGGGCGGGCGATCTGGGCTTTGGTCATGCTAGGCGTTTTTAATCACGCGCTCTATTTGGGGCTGAGCTATAGCGCCATGACCCTGGTGCCTTCGGGGCTGGCCGCGTTGTTGATTTCATCGAATCCGGTGCTGGTGTGTGCTCTTGCTGCTCTCTTTCTTGGGGAACGGATGACCCTGCGCAAAGCCATCGGCTTGTTCTGCGGCGTTGTTGGCGTGGCGTTGGTGGTGCGCTCGCGCTTGGGCGGTGGGGCCGATATCACCGGAGTCACCCTGATCCTGGGGGCTTTGGTGTCGCTGACCGTTGGCACGCTGCTCTACAAACGCTTGCCGCAGACGATCCCCATGGCCCAGGCGATTGCCGTGCAGCTGCTGTCTGGCGGTTTGCTGGTTGGGGCGGCATCGGCGTCTTGGGAACACTGGGACGGGATCGAACCGACGCTCTCCCTGGCGGTTTCCCTCGCTTACTTGATTGGGCCGGTGTCTATCGGCAGCTATGCGCTGTGGTTTCTGCTGCTGGAACGGGGCAGCGCATCGGCGGCCAGTGCATGGCACTTTTTGGTGCCGCCGGTGGGGCTGTTCCTCGGGTGGTTGGTGCTGGGCGAGCCTTTGCAGGCAATGGACTTACTGGGGGCTTTCCCGGTGGCGGTGGCAATTGCGCTGGTGACGATGGCGGCACCCTCAGGCCCCGGTGTCCGCCCCCTCGCCAGTGATGATGACTTTGACATCGCGGGGCGGTGCAAAATAAGGGAATGAGGTGACGAGAACATCAGCCCCGGCGGCGGCATAGGCAGCAGCGTTATCAGGTTTAACGCCGCCTGCTGCGGCAACGATGCAGCCCGCCGCCTGATCCCGCACCCAGGCGCAAACCTCGGCCACCTGCGCGGGGGGGAACTTTTCCAACTGCACCACATCAGCCCCTGCCCTTGCGGCGCTAAAGGCAGCTTCGACACTGCCGACTTCCACCACAACCCGCTTTTCGGGCAGTTTTTGTCGCAGGGTGAGAATGGCCTCTTCCATCGGGACGAATGCCATATGTTCGGGGAAAACTAACAGGGTTTCCGATAGGCCCAGGCGATGCATCACCCCGCCGCCATCGCGTACGGCCTTAGCCGCAAGGGCTCGGGTACCGGGAAAGGTTTTTCGCGTACAGGCCACCGCAGGCCCAGCGCCATCCGCATTACGCGACGCGGCGATAATGGCGTGGGTGGTCGAAGCAATACCCGCCGTATATTCCAAAAGCGTTTGCGCCACCTTCCACGCGGCCAACAGCGCCGCAGCGGGGCCGTGTGCGGTTAAAATAACACCGCCGTCGGCAAGCACCGTTCCCGACGGCGCTTTCAGATCCACCGTCGCTCCAGCCAAGCTAATCAGACGCGCGGCGTCTTCACTGCACGATACCACTTGCGGCCCCCGGGCACGAAACAGCATTGTTCCCTGCGCCGCTTGGGGGGATAGGGTCAAGCCCAGGCTGTGACTGGTAAGGTCGCCGTGCGGAGCATCTTCGCGCAAAAGCGCAGCCAGGGCGATATCATCAAGAACGCAGGCAGCAGACGAAACGGACAGCGACATGATTACCCCCTTACAGAAAAGGCGTCGCCGCAGATGATCCCCTCTGCGGCGACGCCTTTCCTTATAAGACAAAACAAATCCCGAGTAGAGCCTCATTCGACATCCCTTAAAAGGCGTCGAATGAGGAAAGCGTCTTCGTTCTGTAAGGCTACTCGGTCGGTTGATAGATTTCGCCGCCACCGTCGCGGAAGCGTTCGGCCATCTCTTCTAAGCCCTGCTCGGCTTCGGCACGAAGCTCGTGGGAGATTTTCATCGAGCAGAATTTTGGCCCACACATGGAACAAAAATGCGCTTCTTTATGCGCATCCTTGGGCAAGGTTTCATCGTGGAACTCGATGGCCTTTTCTGGATCCAGGGACAGGTTGAACTGATCGGTCCAGCGGAAAGAGAACCGCGCCCGCGACAAGGCATCGTCACGCAGCCGCGCCGCCGGATGGCCCTTGGCAAGATCCGCCGCATGGGCGGCGATCTTATAGGTGATCACCCCTTCGCGCACGTCTTCGCGGTCGGGCAGGCCCAAATGTTCCTTGGGCGTCACATAACACAGCATCGAGGTGCCAAACCACCCGATCATCGCCGCCCCAATCGCCGAGGTGATATGGTCATAACCCGGCGCAATATCTGTCACCAAGGGGCCGAGGGTATAGAACGGAGCATCGCCGCACTGGCGCTTTTGCTCTTCCATATTGGCTTGAATTTTGTGCATCGGCACATGGCCGGGGCCTTCAATCATCACCTGCACATCATAATCCAAGGCAATTTTCGTCAACTCACCCAAGGTTTTTAATTCAGCAAATTGGGCGGCGTCATTAGCATCAGCAATCGACCCAGGCCGCAAGCCATCGCCGAGTGAAATCGCCACGTCATAGGCGCGCAGGATTTCGCAGATATCGCGGAAATGAGTATAGAGAAAACTCTCTTGGTGATGCGACAGGCACCACTTGGCCATGATCGACCCACCGCGCGAGACAATACCCGTCACCCGTTTGGCCGTCAGAGGAATATGGGCGAGCAACAGGCCGGCATGAATGGTGAAATAATCCACACCCTGCTCGCACTGTTCAATCAGGGTATCGCGGTACACATCCCAGTTCAGGTTTTCAGCAATCCCGTCCACTTTTTCCAGCGCTTGATACAGCGGCACCGTTCCAATGGGCACCGGGCTGTTGCGTAATATCCATTCACGGATGTGATGGATATTACGCCCGGTGGACAGATCCATCACCGTATCGGCGCCCCAGCGGATCGACCAAACCATTTTCTCGACTTCTTCGGCAACGCCCGATGTCACCGCCGAATTGCCAATGTTGGCATTGATCTTGACCAAAAAATTCCGCCCAATGGCCATCGGCTCTAGCTCGCCGTGGTTGATATTGGCCGGAATGATGGCGCGACCAGCGGCGACTTCGGCCCGCACCCATTCGCCGGTGATTTCGTCAGGGATTTGCGCATCATAGGGCACGCCGTCGCGGGCGAGCTTTTCCTTGGCCTCGGCCAAGCCCAAGTTTTCGCGCACGGCCACGTATTCCATTTCAGCGGTGACAATCCCGGCGCGGGCGTAGGCAAGCTGGGTCACCGCGGCGCCTTTGCTGCGCGCCCGCAAAGGCCGATGCTGACGTGGAAAAGCCGTCACCATTTGCGCGCTCGACACATTGCCATTGTCTTCGGGCTTAATGGATCGGCCTTGGTAGTCTTCGACATCATTCCGCGCCCGCACCCAACTGTCACGGGGGCGCGGCAGCCCGTCTTCGATACAGATTGTAACGTCAGGATCGGTATAAGGGCCCGAGGTATCATACAGCCGCACCGGCTGTTCGCCCGCGCTGGGGTGTAAATCAACCTCGCGCATCGGTACGCGCAAGCCATTTTCCGTGCTGACATAGCCCTTGCGCGACCCAGGAAAGGCTCCGGTCGTCAGGGCGAGTGCCGAGGGGGTGGTGAGTTTATTCATCGCGGGATCTCCCAAAAAGATAGCAAACGGGGAGACCCGGGCGCCGGTATGGGAGTTTTCAAAGCCGCGAGGCCATGCCTAGTTTTCAGGCATTGTGCACGACTTTCTGTTCCAATCCCTCCGCCGGTATGACCCGGATCAGGTTCAAAGGGTTTCTGGCCTCATACATTACCAGATCTCAGCCGCATGCTTCCCTTGCGGCACCCCTAGGAAACTGTCGGCAACAATGCTGATAGACTCGGGCGCTGTCAATCATCGCGATGGAAAGGCCTGTGATATTATCCAAATCGCTAATCCATTTATTAATTGTGATTTTTTCTCGAGCGCATTTGCTCGCTTCTTAATCATCTTCTCCGTATAAAACTGAATAGGGCGCGTATTCTATCGATTACACCGCACATCAACGGTTTGGCATATTTTGTGCACTGCATCACATGGGCAGTTAAAGGGCCATAGAGCCTATCTAGGGCGAAGACTGTTATTCTGGAATTCGCCGTAGCAAAACAAAATGCGCAAGCGAAGGAGTGCCGATGTCAAACGCCGAACGGATTGTCGAACTTGCGGAAAAAGTATCGCTGGTTACCGAATCCAAGATGAGCCAGATCCATGCCATTACCGGATCTGTTCGCATGTTGGCGCTGAACGCCCTGATCGAAGCCCATCGTGCGGGAGATCATGGACGCGGATTTGCCGTCGTTGCCAGTGAAGTCAAATCTATCTCTCAAGCTATCAGTTTGGTCGCCAGCGAGCTGCAACAAGAATTGGTTGGCCGAGCGAGCGATCTGTCATCCCTGGGTCGTGGATTGATCGAACATGTGCGCGGGACCCGCTTGGCTGATTTGGCCCTTAATATGATCGAAATCATCGACCGCAATTTGTACGAACGATCCTGTGATGTGCGTTGGTGGGCCACAGACAGCGCGATGGTCGATGCGCTGAGCAACCCGTGTGAACAAACAGCCCGCCGCGCCAGCCAGCGTCTGGGGGTGATTTTATCGTCCTATACGGTTTACTTGGATTTGTGGGTAATTGATGCCCGGGGCCGAGTGGTGGCCAATGGGCGTCCTGACCGTTATCCTAACGCTGTTGGTCGATCAGTGGCGAATACCGAATGGTTCACAAAATCGATGGCAACGCGCAACGGCGGTGAATTCACCGTTGCTGACGTCTGCAAAATGGATAGCCTCGCCAATGCGCAAGTTGCCACCTATGCCACCGCAATCCGCGAAGGTGGCGAGGAAGACGGGGCACCAATCGGCACCCTGGCAATTTTTTTCGACTGGGAACCCCAGGCCAGCGCTGTCGTCGAAGGCGTACGCCTGAGCGCTGATGAAAAAACCGCGACGCGCTGCCTGCTGACCGATGCCCGTGGTCGTGTCCTCGCATCGTCCGACGGCAAGGGTATTTTAACCGAGACTATCCCGCTCAACTTTGGCGGCAAGACCATCGGCCATACAGTGCGCAGTGATGGCTCGGTGATGGGGTACGCCCTTACACCAGGCTATGAAACCTATGAGGGGCTGGGCTGGTACGGGGTCATCGTGCAAACGCCGCATTCATCAAACAACTAAAACGTTTTCGGCCTCGGAAAAGGCTCTCGCAAATCCCGAGCAGATAGATCTTTCTGCGACGACGCATTTGCTTATAAAACAAAATGCTCTAAAAAAAGATGTCGCCGCAGATGGATCCATCTGCGGCGACATCTTTTATGATCTTTGGCCTATTTGCTTGTCTTTAATGAATGCCGTTCCCCGCCTTGGGCTGCCCCCCGACCAGACAAGGGGCAGATACCGTAGCGGTCTGCTGAGAAAAGGCCGGAAAGGCCGATGGCAAATCCAGTGCCGCAATTTGCTGCGCCAGTTCATAAGCAAGTTCCAGGGCCGCGCGCACGTCATTTTCCACAACGACGCGCCGACGCCATTGATCAAGATCAATCACTTCACCGGCATCAGCAGAGCTGGAAAGGCGAGTCTTGCTCATGACATTTTATCCAATCAGGCGTCAAAAAGATGGCGCGCATCATTTTCACTACCGCGCATAATATCGCGCAACTTCTTGCGCGCCCGCTTGAGCAAGGATTCAACGGCGCCAACGGTGGTATCCATCACCACCGCCACCTCGGCATTGCTCATGTCCTCAAAGTAAAACAAAACCACCGCCGCACGCTGCTGTTCGGGCAGATGGGTTAGGGCATCGTCTAACTTACGGCTCATTTGACTGTTGTGGATGGTAGTTACCGCGCTGGCGCAATCATCGGCGACATCGGGAACTTCATCAACGGTCAGCTCGCGGCTTTTACGGCGCAGGTCAATGCAACGATTAACCACAACCCGATACAGCCAAGTCCCCACCTGGGCCCGACCTGGCTCCCAACGGTCCCGCGTCTTCCACAGGCGCATAAAAGAATCCTGCGCCAGATCTTCGGCGTCCGCCCGGTTGCCTAAAATACGCAGAGCAACTGCATAAACCCGATCCAAATGGCGGCTCACCAGCTCACGGAAGGCCCGTTGATCCCCCGCTTTGACAAACTCCATCAAAGCATCATCGCTGTAGGCTTGGCCGGGAACAGGACTCACTGTCTCGACGATGCACAAACCTTGAGATAGCTGCATATCGGTGGCCCCCGTCGCGGACAAATCGCAGCCCATGAAAAAGACTGACGGCTCCGCGGTGAATTACTGAACTAGGTCTTTTACGGACGGGGTTGGAAATTCCGGCGCATCAAATGGCAAAAAAAATGAAAAAACAACAGTCTAGGCAATATTTGCAGGGAAATTAGATGAACTGGGAATCTTTTGCCTACAACGACTCGGGTGACTGTAAAGACAGCGTAAAGAGCAAATTAAGATTTTGCTAATGAAGACCCACTGTGCGCTAACAAAACATCCAAACAAGGCAACGCCCGATCCGCCCGCCATAGCAAAACTTGATCGATAAGTGGCGCATCAGGCAAAGGCCGATAGGTGACCCCATCCAAACGCGCCCGGCTCACCGATGCCGGAACAAAAGCGATCCCCAGTCCCTCGGCAACCAAGTTAATCAATGTCTGCTGCAAAAAAGCCTGCAAGCGAACACGCGGTGTAAAGCCCCCATCCTGGCAATAGCGGGTGATACTATCAAACAGCAACGGCGCCTGTGGGCGCGGACAGAGCAAAAAGGGCTCGTCAGCATAGGCCGTTAACGGCGGCAGCGGACCGTGTGCCAAGGCATGATCCGTCGGCAATGCAGCCACCAAAGGGTCACGGGCTAACAGGCGACTACGACAGCCTTCTCCGCCGCCGCCAGGAAAAGTAATTGCCGCATCCAACAAGCCGTCTTTTAACTGACCAGCGATCTGGTCGGGCATCACCTCGGTCAAAACAAGGTCCACATCAGGGGCGACTTCGCCCAGGCGGCGCACCAAGGCGGGCAAGGCGCCATAAGCCGCATACATGGTAAAGCCCAACCGCAAACGGCCTCGTAATCCCTGTGCGGCATCTTTAACATGCTCGGCAGCGCGGTGGGCCGCCTGTAACAGGGCCTGCGCCTCGTCGTGGAAATGCACCCCGGCAGCGGTTAAACGAACCCCATGCGCGGTTCGTAAAAACAAAGCCTGCCCCAGGGCTGTTTCTAAGGCCTGGATCTGCCGACTGAGCGGGGGCTGCGACATATGCAGCCGCTCCGCCGCCCGCCCAATATGGCCTTCGGCAGAGACAGCCAGAAAGTAGCGCAGCTGGGCAAAGGTAAAGGCGGGTAACGATGGTATCTGAGTCATACTTTAATGGTATCAAGATATGCCAATGATCGCATTGGAAAGTATCAAAAAGCCCCCCTATCCTGCCGCCCGTCGTCGATTTTGCCGAAAGCCAGTCCCATGTTCGCCACTGCCGCCATTATTTTTCCTGTTTTCGCCCTCATCCTGGCCGGGTATGTCGCCCGGCGCTGCGGCGTGTTGGGTCCAACGGCGAGTTCAGAACTAAATCGCTTCGTGGTCTGGATGGGTTTACCCGCCCTGCTGTTTCGCATTACCGCCACCGCCGATTGGGCCAGCCTATGGCAGTGGGAATTTGCCGCTGTTTTTGCCATCGCAGGCTTTGCCATCTATGGGGCAGTGTTGCTTGCTCGCCTCGTGACCCGCCGCCCGCTGGCTGATTCCAGCATTGACGGCCTTAACGCTGCCTATTGCAATACTGGCTATATGGGCTTTCCCCTCTGCCACTTAATGTTTGGTGAACAAAGCCTCGCCTTTGTCACCATCGCCACCATCTTTACCGTCTGCATTCTTTTTGCTGTCGCTATCATCATGGTCGAAGTCGGTGTGCAAAAAGAACGCCGCCCCTTGCGCCTGTTAATGCGAGTCGGGTTATCACTGATCAAAAACCCCCTTTTGCTGGCCCCGGCACTGGGGGCTCTGTGGGGAAGCAGCGCTATAGCCTTGCCGGGGCCGGTGGAATCGTTGCTGGTGATGCTTGGCGGGGCCGCCAGTCCCTGCGCCCTGGTCTCCCTCGGCTTGTTTCTCGCCGCAGATCGCCCCGGCCAAAAGGGGATTATCGACCCCATTTCGGCTCTCTTGACCGTCATTAAGCTGGTGGCAGTGCCCGCCCTAGTCGCGGCCCTGGCGCTGTGGGTTTTCCCCCTAGATCCCCTCGCTGCCGGGGTGGCGATCTTGCTAGCGGCCCTGCCCACAGGCACCGGATCGTTTATGGTCGCCGAATATTACCGCCGTGAAGCCGTCATCACATCACGCACGATTTTACTTTCGACCGTCGGATCGGTAGTCACCATCACCGTGATTTCGATTCTTTTTGGCCTTGATCGCCTGCACCCGTAACAGCGATCCCCCTTTCCAAACGCCCTTTAAACGCTCAAAATACTCCTGGCAAAGCTATAGGCCCCCATGCCCCCATCGCTTTGTCAGGGATATTTCCAACCTTAACTAAGGGCGCGTGCTTTGATACTAGAGTTGCTGAGTAATCCGGCGGCTTGGATGAGTCTGCTCACCTTGTCGGTTTTAGAAATTGTTTTAGGCATTGATAACGTCATCTTTCTGACCATCGTCGCCAGCCGCCTGCCCGAAGAACAACGACCACGGGCACGCAAAATTGGCCTGGCAATGGCGTTGGGATTCCGTATCGCGCTACTTGGAAGCCTGACCTGGATCATCGGCCTCACTGAACCGCTGACCTCGCTTTGGGGGCTAGAAATCTCATGGCGCGATATCGTTCTGATCAGCGGTGGCTTGTTCTTATTGGTCAAAGCAACCATGGAAATCCACGCCATGACCGAAGGCGATGAAGACCATGGCGCCAACACTCAAATCAAACAAAGCAGCTTTTTGGCCGCCGTAGCGCAAATTGCGGTGCTGGATATGGTCTTTTCCCTCGATTCAGTCATCACCGCCATCGGCATGGCCAGCCAGCTGCCGGTGATGATTGCCGCCGTGGTGATTTCTATCGTGGTGATGATGCTTGCCGCCGATGCCGTCGGGCGCTTTGTCGAAAACCACCCAACGGTCAAAATGCTGGCCCTATCGTTCTTGCTGGTGGTTGGCATGGCCCTGGTGGCCGATGGCATGCATTTCCATGTTCCGCGCGGTTACGTTTACTTTGCCATCGCCTTTTCGGCCTCTGTCGAAGCCCTCAACCTATGGGCCGCTGCAGCACGCAAGCGGAAAAGAAAGTCTTAGAGCATTGTGCGCAAAAGTGGATACCGGTTTTGCGCACAATGCCACGATCCAAAGAAGGCTATTTCTTTTCAAAAAGGCACACCCACAAAAATAAGGTGCCCCTGCACTGGCAGGGGCACCAAGACTTCTCAGAACATCGCAAATGCGACCCTCTGCAACGCCGTATTGCTCTAATGCAACGCTGAACTGCGCACAGCAGCAAACATCATCTTGCGTTTCGGGCGTTGGCGCTTCCGGCTAACCAACAGCAAAGCGGCGGCAAAAACAGCTAAAACCGACCATGCAGGCAAAGTAAGCAAGCGGGTCACCACTCCACCCCATAACGGTCCATGGGGAATCGAGATCTTTGAACCAGACAACAGGGCCCAAATTTCACCGCTGTCCAACCCGTCAGTTTGCTGACCTGCCAGCAACAACGAACTTTCGCCTGCCGCCCACATCACGGCGACAACAAGCAATGCCCACCCCAATACTCGTCCCATCCTGCCGCTCCCTAATCCTGGCCTCTATTGTCTATCGCAGCATTTTTTCGGCATGCAACAGACTCTGGTTGATTGCTTATCGAAAACATCTTATTCGTTCGTTGCACACTTTCTGGCCAAAGCCCTCAAGGTTGAGGAGTTTCGTCAGTAGACCAACAGGCAAGGCCGCTTTCTTTTGCGCCCCTAGCATAGTGTTGGCGCCGAAAGCTTGTCCATTAAGTGAGAGTGTGCGGAGAGTGCGTTCTAAATTCAAGAAAAATTTGCATTGATACCCAGCGATAACCCGCAGAGCAATGATTTAAAAAAGTAAATTTTTAGCATTGCATTTCATTCGGGATTTGAGTATCAATCCGTCTCCGCGACGGAAACAACCCTGGCAACAGGGGCCGAAGCGAAATGGTGAGGTGGCCGAGTGGTCGATGGCGCACGCCTGGAAAGTGTGTATACCTGAGAGGGTATCGTGGGTTCGAATCCCACCCTCACCGCCATATGAAACAGCCCGCCCTAAAGGCGGGCTGTTTCGTTATCCAAACAATGCATCCTCCAAAATATGGATCGACAAAGCCCGAAACGGGTTTTTCGGGAACAGCGGACCCAGTCATGCCCCCCAGCAAGCGCGAGCAAGCCCTTCTCCTGGCCCTGCGCACCTTTGCACCAGGCATTCCGCGCTTTGAATGCCAAGAAGTCATCGCCCATGCCTTGGCTTCACCGGGGTTACGCAAAGGATCAGCCGAGGCCGCGGCATGGCTATCCTTGCTGGCCGTCATTCGCCACATTCACACCGATTACGACCTTCTGTTAAGCCAAGGCTATGATCATGACGCCGCGCGTTTTTATGTTCGCGAGCAAATCAATGATCAAATCCGCCAATGGGGAGGCCATCGCCAAGTCAGCTGTCATTAACATCCCGCCCCTATCCCGACACAAAACTCATTTATATTAGATTTATATAATAAAAACAGACCGAAAAGTTCTGTAAAAGCCCTGGTTCAGAGTTCCCAAACTCTAAAGCACGCACCCAATTCGCTCTGCCACCGGCAAGTACATTCCCTAAATAGTTCTAAGTTCTATCCAAATCGCCTCTTTTTTGACGTTGATGATTTTTTTACTCCCCCATGCTAGGATGTCAGCTTGTACATAAGCTGAATATTCAGGGCATATGCACCACTCTCACTCTGCATTTCGCATGTGCTCCCTCTGATTTGCGACATCACAGGGAACACATGGCAGCGGTGAGCGACGATACCGCCTAAAAACAGAGACCTAGGTTAAATCCATCGGTAATAATTCCCTGCCAGACCAGCTGTTAAACACTGCTGGCAGCGGGATGCCATCATGCAGACAAGACTATAACTGTGCTGACATTTAGGCTTTGGCTAAAGCACAGATGAACGGGGGATATTATGGACGGACTAAGAAACGTACGGATTTCGACCAAAATCAGCATTGGTTTTGGCTTGATCTTACTCCTTCTCGTCATATTAGCGGCGGTTTCCTGGTTTGCCCTCGGTGGCGCCCAGAACAGCTTTGGCAACTATCGCACCATGGCCCGGCAAACCGCCGCAATGAGCCAAATTAGCGCTGAAATGCTCGAAGCACGCCTCGCTGTTATAGACTATTTCAGTTCTTCCGCCGACTCGTCTGTACAACAAGCCCTGCAGCGGGCGCAAAAGGCACAACAGCTTGCCCAAGCGGCTGTCAGCTTAATGGATAGCGATAAAGAGCGTGCTTTTTTGACCGACATGGCCAAAGAACTGCAAGACTATCAAGATAGCTTTAAGGCCCTGGTCGAAAAACAAAAAGCCGCCGACACATTGTTTACCGAATCCTTGGCCGTTCGGGGACCGCGCAGCGAAGAGCTGCTAACCCAAATCATGCTTGGCGCCCAGGACTCTGGCGAAACCCAAGCGGCATTTTTAGCCAGTCGGGCCATGCGCGCCATGCTGCTTGCACGCATGAGCGTGTTCCGCTTTATGCGTGACCATAGCCCCGAAGCCCGCAAAGCCGTAGAAACCCAACTGCAAGACTACGGCGTCATCAACGCCAAGCTCTCAAACATCTTACTCACCCCAAAATTGGTCACATTAGCCGAAGAAGTCGATCTAATTCACGACACCTATCAAGCTGACTTTGTGACAATTGCCAACCTGATGGACGAACGTGACGCCATCATCGCAGACACCTTAGGAAAAATTGGCCCCGAGATTGCCAAAGATACCGAAGAAATGATGGGTGAAATCCGCGATGACCAAGACCGGGTTGGTAACCAAGCAACTGATAGCATCCAAACGACCCTAATCGTCATGATCGTGGTTGCAGCTTTGGCTGTCGTCCTTGGCATCATCGCATCGATAGTGGTTGGGCGCGGGATTTCATCGCCGATCATTGCCATGACCCGCGCCATGCGGTCCTTGGCCGGTGGCGATAAAACCGTTACCATTCCCGCCCGCGACCAAAGCGATGAAGTCGGTCAAATGGCACAGGCTGTTCAGGTGTTTAAAGACAGTATGATCGAGACCGACCGCCTAGCCGCTGAACAAGCTGCCGAGCATGCACAGCGCGAGCAGCGCGCCGCAGAAATCGAAGCTTTGACCAAGTCCTTTGACTCCGATGTTTCGGGCGTATTGGGTGCGGTGAGCGCCGCAGCAAACGAACTGCAAGCAACAGCCGAATCCATGAGCTCCATTGCCGAGGAAAGCGCCCGCCAAGCGATGGCCGCCGCCGCCGCGTCAGATCAGGCGGCCAGCAACGTGCAAACCGTTGCCACCGCCGCCGAAGAACTTTCTGCCTCGATCTTAGAAATCTCGCGCCAAGTTCAGCATTCCACCGCAATCAGCAGTGAAGCCGCCGAAGAAGCCCAAGCCACCACCGACGTGGTCCGTGGCTTAGCAGCTGCCGCAAGTGCCATTGGCGAAGTCGTTGCCCTCATCACCGACATTGCCGAACAGACGAACCTGCTCGCACTCAATGCCACCATCGAAGCCGCCCGCGCGGGCGATGCAGGCAAGGGCTTTGCCGTGGTCGCCAACGAGGTCAAAAACCTTGCCAACCAAACCGGACGAGCGACCGAAGAAATTGGCAAGCAAATCCAAACGGTACAGTCAGAAACGCAGCGCGCCGTAACCGCCATCGAAAGCATTTCCCGCACCATTTCCGAAGTCAACGAAGTTGCGGCCTCAATCGCCGGCGCCGTCGAAGAACAAAACGCCGCAACCCAGGAAATCGCCCGCAACGTGATGCAGGCCTCGGAAGGCACACAAGAAGTTTCGAGCAACATCACAGGCGTCACCCAGGCCGCCGAAGAAGCCGGTGGAGCCGCAACCGAGGTTCTTGGTGCATCATCGGAACTCTCGCGTCAGGCCGACGGGCTGCGCAGCACTGTTCAACGCTTTTTAGAAGGTGTCCGTGCAGCATAGAGCAAATCCCGAGGAGCCC
>CEGD01000450.1_pt1 | contig 25263 bp, 16 predicted proteins | sample 306751 | NCBI WGS metagenome assembly CEGD01 (sample SAMEA2755657, study PRJEB7226) | microbial mat metagenome | biome: microbial mat; feature: hypersaline; material: grass silage | place: USA | collected 2014-02-19 | depth 0 m
CGGCTTGCTGGGCGGCGATCTTTTCAGCTTCGGCCTGTTGAGCCGCAGCCTTTTCGGCGGCGGCTTTTGCAGCGGCGGCTTGCTGGGCGGCGACTTTCTCCGCCGCGACTTTCTCCACCGCAGCCTTTTCGGCAGCAACTTTGTCCGCGGCGGCTTTTTCGACTGCAGCTTTATCCGCCGCCACCGCATTGGATGTGGTTTGGCTTTCTTGTACCGACCGCTGGGTTTCAGCAATGATCAGACGCGAAAGTTCGGCTTTAGCATTTTGGTTTCCGGCATCGGCGGCTTGTTGAAAAAGTTCCCGCGCCCGCGCCAAGTCTTGCGGCACACCTTTGCCCAGGGCGTTCAGACGGCCCAATTCAACCATTGAAAGCACATGGCCCTGTTCAACAGCGCGAGCAAACCACTGGGCAGCCTTTTTATCGTCAGCGGGAATCCCTTGATCTCCCAAATACATAGAAGCCAAGTTGAATTGCGCGCGGTCAAAGCCCCGCTCTGCAGCTTGCGTATACCAATAAAGGGCTTTTTCCGGGTTGCGTTCAACACCACGGCCCCAGCGATAAAGATGGCCAAGATTGCGCATGGCGGCAAGATCACCAGCCTCGGCAGCGATAGCCCATTCATCTGCTGCTTTGCGATAATCCCCCGCCTGCCAAGCTTGCAGGCCCGTGGCAAAATCGGCCCAAGCTGGAGTTGGCGCATGAATGGTTGCCGCCAGCAAAAGCCCAGCCAGCAAAGCCATTGCCGCTGGTCCTGCGCGGCGGTTGGTCGTTGACATTTTTCCGTTACGGCCTTGCATGCGGAAAACCTCTCCCCCCTGGATGGTGCGCCACCGTGGCGATGCACCATCGGATCTTTATAAGAGTCTATGACATAGAACCCTGACGGCTCACCACGGTGCTTTTTTTTCTAGCGCAAAGGCGAGCCGAAATCTTGATCTAATGTGCACGGCTTGACCGAAAAAATCGTTAACAGCAGTGCATTTACTTGCGATTTGTTCATCCATAATCATAACGCAAATCCGCCAGCACCCAGCCGGTCATAACCCAGCCGCATGAGGTCTTAGAAAACCATCCGCCCCCCAAAGGGGCGACCACTGAGTAAACTGATAAGATGCGCGGCACACACCAACACCGCAAGCAGGCCAAGAGCCATCATCGCGCGCCAGGGAATGCCCCAGGGACGACCGGGTTGATAGGGTTTGCGATCCTGCCATGCCGCTAGGGCAACGACAGACAAGGCGACGCCTAAAGACAGGCTGCTGATGATGACGGCGGACATGACTGACAAGATAGGGGGAATGGTCTTGAAAGCAATGGGCGAAACCCGCATTTCAAGTCATGACGCAGCAGGCGCAAACAAATTTGCTGCACTGCGCAATTATGCTGTAACTGATGCTTTTAAGAACAGAAATGGGGTGGCTATTGCGATAAGGCAGGCATATTATAAGCTAAAATGGATACCTGATAGAGAGAACGTCTATTACGGTAAAGGTCACTTTACGGCCCATACTCACTTTTTGCCGCCCCAGGGGGCGCGCTAAACACCTTTAAAAAATGCCAAGGGAGGCATACCAATGGTCACAAGGGCGGATGCAACCAAACAAGACCTCATCGACAGGGTCGCCCGGCTGGCACAAGAGCGTCACGGAACTGCGAAGTGGAGTGAGAGCACGTCCCTTTTGCGGGCCGATATGGTCGAGAAATTTGCTCGACAATTTTACTTTGATGCTCCCCCCGACGATCTTTCTGGTAAAAATCCCGATCAGCTTTATGGCGCCGTGGCGTCGTTGCTGGCTTTTGCCCGCAGCCGCGCCCCTGGCCAACCCAAGCTGCGCGTTTTCTGTCCCAGGGTCGAAGAGCATGGTTGGCGCAGCGATCATACCGTGCTGGAAATCGTCAACGACGATATGCCCTTTTTGGTCGATTCCGTAACCGCAGCACTGGCACAAATTGACGCGCAAGTGATTATGGTCATCCATCCGGTACTGCAAGTGCGCCGTGATCAAACTGGTACACTGCAAGAACTGTTTGACCGCGACGTCGAGCTTCCCACCGACGAGGCCGGAGTGCGTTTTGAATCGGTGATGCAGATTGAAATTAACGAAACCGCCGATGAAGCACGCTGCCTCGCCCTGCAAAAAGATATCGAAGAAGTTTTAGCCGATAACCGCGCAGCGGTCGAAGACTGGCCACAAGTCCATCAAAAGGTCGAACAGTGCCTAATTGATATCGACAACACCCCATCTGGCTTTGCCGTCGAGGGCGGAGACGAGGTGAAAGAATTCCTCGCCTGGTTGACCGATAATCACTTTACCTTTTTGGGCTATCGCAACCATTCCTTTGATGCGATGACCGATCACCCCGACTTGTGGACGGTCTCAACCTCCGATGGTTTGGGGATTTTGCGCGATCCCAATCGTTTGGTTTTCGACGAATTGCGCAATCTGTCGGGCCTGCCGTCCGAAGTTACGACCTTCCTCAGTCAGCCGACATTTTTGCTGATCACCAAGGCCAACAAGCGCGCGCGGGTGCACCGGGCGGTGCATATGGACGTGATCGGTATCAAACGCTTTGACGGCGAAGGCCGCGTGATTGGCCTGCATCTGCTGGTCGGTCTGTTTACGTCCAACGTCTATAATAACAGCGCTAGCTTTGTGCCGGTCTTGCGCAGCAAAATCGAACGCATGGTGCAGCGCGCCGGCTTCCGGCGCCAAAGCCACGACGGGAAGGGTTTGCTCAACATCCTGGAAAACCTGCCGCGTGACGAGCTGTTCCAGGCCAGCGACGATAAGCTTTTGGATATGGCGGTGTCGGTTTTGCATTTGCAAGAACGCCAACGTACGGCGCTGTTGCTGCGCCAAGACGAATTTGAACGCTTTGTCTCCTGCCTAGTGTATGTACCGCGTGATCGTTACGACACCGCCCTGCGGCTGGCGGTCAAAGACATCCTTGAAAAAGCCTTTGATGGCGAACTGTCGGCCTACTACACCCAGGTCGCCGACAGCCCCTTAGCGCGGCTGCATTTCATCATCCGCACCAATTCCGGCAAGCTGCCCCCCTATGACGTCGCCACTATCGAAGCACGGATTTCCCTGGCGGCGCGGGCCTGGGCTGATCACCTAAAAGACGCCATCCTCGCCACCAAGGGCGAAGATCAGGGCGTGCGGCTGGTCCGCCGCTATGCCGACGCTTTCCCCAGCTTTTACCGCGAGTCGGTTTCGCCGCAAGCCGCTGTCTTTGACATTGACCGGATGGAAGAAGCCCTGTCAGGGGTTAATGCCAACGATCAAGGCCGGGGCAGCTTGGCAATGAACCTCTATCGCCCGCTCGAAGCCGGTAACGAGGTGGTAAACTTTAAGGTTTATCACCCTGCACGCGCCGTCCCTTTAAGCGAAATCCTGCCGATGCTCGAACATATGGGCTTTCAGGTGATGGGCGAGGTTCCAGCCGAGGTTCACCCCCTCACCGATCGCGGAACCGATGGCGATCCGGTGTGGATCCATGACTTTACCATGCGCGCCGCCGATATTGCCGAGGTCGATATTGCCGCGATCCGCAACAACTTCCATCAGGCCTTTGCCAAGGTGTGGACCGCCGAGGCTGAAAACGACGGCTTTAACCGCTTGGTGGTTGCCGCAGGCATTTCCTGGCGCGAAGTGGTGATTTTGCGCGCCTATGCCAAATACCTGCGCCAAGCCGCCTTTACCTTTAGCCAAAGCAGCATCGAAGCCGCCTTAGCCGCACACCCCGATATCGCGCGCACATTGATTCGCCTGTTCCATGCCCGCTTTGACCCACATGGCGCCGGCGGCGACCCAGAAACCTTTATCCAGCGCATCACTGCCGCCCTAGAACAAGTGACCAGCCCAGACGAAGACCGCATTTTGCGCCGTTATTTGAACCTGATCGAATCGACGCTGCGCACCAACTATTACCAAAAAGACGCCAACGGCCAGCCCAAGGCGTATTTGTCCTTTAAGATCGACAGCCAAAAAGTCGAAGGCCTGCCGCTGCCCCGTCCGATGGTCGAGGTTTGGGTTTATAGCCCCCGCGTCGAAGCAATCCACCTGCGCGGTGGCAAAGTCGCCCGTGGTGGCATTCGCTGGTCAGACCGTCGTGAAGACTTCCGCACCGAAATTCTGGGCCTGATCAAGGCGCAGATGGTGAAAAATGCGGTGATTGTGCCAGTTGGCTCTAAGGGCGGTTTTGTGGTCAAAAACCCGCCGCAATCAGGCGGCCGCGAAGCCTTTTTGGCCGAAGGCATCGAATGCTATAAAACGCTGATGCGCGGCCTATTGGACGTGACCGACAACCTGCGCGGCGGCGAGGTCATCCCCCCCGCCGATGTGGTTCGCCGTGACGACAACGACCCCTATTTGGTGGTTGCCGCCGATAAAGGCACGGCGACGTTCTCTGACATCGCCAACGGAATTTCGCAAGACTATGGGTTCTGGCTTGATGACGCCTTTGCCTCGGGCGGCAGTCAAGGCTATGACCATAAAGCGATGGGGATCACCGCCCGTGGCGCCTGGGAAGCGGTCAAACGGCATTTCCGTGAATGCGGCCATGATACCCAGAGCGAACCCTTTACCGTGGTTGGAATCGGCGACATGTCAGGCGACGTGTTTGGCAACGGCATGCTGTTGTCCGAGCATATCCAGTTGGTCGGCGCCTTTAACCACATGCATATCTTTATCGACCCAACCCCCGATACCGCAGCATCGTTTGCCGAACGCAAGCGTTTGTTTACCCTGCCGCGCTCTAGCTGGGCCGACTATGACCAAAGCCTGATTTCGCAGGGCGGCGGCATTTTTGAACGCAGCGCCAAGCGCATCAGCCTGACCCCAGAGATCAAACAACTTTATGACATCGCCGCCGATACCCTCAGCCCCAGCGAGCTGATGCAAGCGATGCTGAAAGCCAAAGTGGATCTGCTGTGGTTTGGTGGTATTGGCACCTATATCAAAGCCAGCAGCGAAACCGATGGCCAAGTGGGCGACCGGGCCAACGATGCCATTCGCATCAACGGGCGGGAAATCCGCGCCGCCGTGGTTGGCGAAGGGGCGAACCTGGGGGTCACCCAACGGGGTCGCATTGAATATGCCCGCCATGGCTGTAATGGCGCCGGGGGCCGCATTAACTCCGATGCCATTGATAACTCGGCTGGTGTTGATTGCTCCGATCACGAGGTCAATATCAAGATTTTGCTCAATGGTGTGGTCGCCGACGGCGATATGACGCTAAAACAGCGCAATGCCTTGCTGGTCGATATGACCGATGACGTTGCCCACCAAGTGTTGCGCGATAATTACCTGCAAACCCAGGCTATCAGCCTGATGCAGGATCAAGGGGTGAATCTGCTCGACCACCAAACCCGCCTGATGCGGATGTTGGAAAAGGCCGGGCGTCTCAACCGCGCCATCGAATATTTGCCCGATGACGAAGAACTCTCCGCCCGCCTCAAGGCCAAAGAAGGGCTAACCCGTCCCGAAATATCAGTCCTGATTGCTTACTCAAAAATTTGGCTGTTCGACGAGATTTTAGACAGCGATCTGCCCGATGATCCGGTGGTGGTTGATGATCTGGTGCGCTACTTCCCCCCCGCCCTGCAAGAACGCTTCCGGGTCCAAATCGGCAGCCACAAGCTGCGGCGGGAAATCATCGCCACCCATGCCACCAACAGCATGATCAACCGGGTTGGCGGTACCTTTGTCACGCAGATCGTTGAAAAAACTGGCATGCCGCCATCGGATATTGCGCGCGCCTATCTGGTCGCCCGCGATGCCTTTGGCCTGCGGGATCTGTGGCATTCCGTCGAAGCCCTAGATACCCGTGTCGCCGCCGATATTCAGTGCGACATGCTGCAAGAAGCCAACCGTTTGTTAGAACGCGGCACCTTATGGATTCTCCGCCATGCCGCGCGGCCCATCGACATGGCCGGCCTAACCACCGCGTTGGGGGAAGGGCGTGCGGCGTTAAGCGGCTGCCTGGAAGGCGTCTGCCCGATTGATCTCCATCAAGAAATCATGCACCGCGTAGAGCATTATCAAAGCCACGGCGTACCACAAGACTTGGCGCACCGGGTGGCGGAAATGATCATGCTGGCGTCTACGCCAGACATGGTACGGGTGGCGCAGGATCTGGGGGTTCCGGTGGCCAAAGCCGCCGAGTCCTTCTTTGCCGTCGGCGCGCGCTTTGCCCTGGGGTGGCTCCGCTCTTCGGCAGAAGCCTTGGCGCAAAACGGCAGTCATTGGGAAAAGCTCGCCGTGGCAGCGGTGATCGACGAACTCTATGCCGATCAACGCGCCATCACCGCCGCCGTCCTGCGGGCAGCTCAACAGGCCGAACAACCGCCCACCGACTCGATGAGCGCAATCGAATCCTGGGCCGATGGCCGCCGCCCCGCCGTCGAACGCGCCGAACAACTGGTCAACGAACTGCGCGCCGCAGCCGTCATTGACCTCGCCATGCTCACCGTCGCCAGTCGCCAATTCGGCGCCCTGAAAGACGCCTAAGGCGCAAGGGTTGGGAAGAGAGAAGCAGGGTGTTGCCCTGGCGGGCAATGTCTTGGCAGACAGCCTTTTCGCGGGGCACAGCCCCGCATCCGGCCTGTTTAGCCACCCACCATGATGCTGAGAAGCCGTGCTGCGGGTGGCTAAACAGACCGGGGTTTGGGGTCCGAGACCCCAAGAAAAGCTGTCCGCAGGACTTGCCCGTCAGGGCAACACTCTCTTCCTCTCCCCAACCCTTTGTCCTTAGAATTCCGTATAGGGGCTGTAAAGGATTGTGGCCCTGGGCGGCGAGCTGGGGTATGGTCCGGGCCTCTTATTTTTGTTGTAGACTCTAGCTATAGGCACCCAGACAGCCCATGACAGACCGCATTCTGATCGTTGATTTTGGCTCGCAGGTCACCCAGTTGATCGCTCGCCGTGTGCGCGAAACCGGTGTCTACTGCGAGATTCACCCTTTTAACAAAGTCACTGCCGACAGCATTACGGCCTTTGACCCCAAGGGCGTGATTTTGTCGGGCGGCCCGGCCTCGGTAACCGGGGCTGATACCCCGCGTGCGCCGCAGGGTTTGTTTGAGCTTGGCTTGCCGATCTTGGGCATTTGCTATGGTCAACAGACGATGATGGCCCAACTTGGCGGCAGCGTCGAGGGCTCGGAACATCGCGAGTTTGGCCGGGCTTTTGTCGAAGTTAAGGCAGATTGCGCCTTATTCGAAGGCACCTGGACCACTGGCGCCCGCGAACAAGTGTGGATGAGCCACGGTGACCGCGTCACTGCGCTGCCCGATGGCTTTAGCGTTGTTGCTCAATCCGAAGGCGCGCCCTATGCCGCCGTCGCTGATGACGTGCGTAAATTTTACGGTGTGCAGTTCCACCCCGAAGTGGTCCACACCCCACACGGCGCGCAATTGCTCAAAACGTTTACCCACAGCATTTGCGGCTGCACCGGCGACTGGACCATGGACGCATTCCGTGATGCCGAAGTCGCTAAAATCCGTGCTCAAGTTGGCTCGGGCCGGGTGATTTGCGGCCTGTCGGGCGGCGTTGATAGCTCGGTGGTAGCGGCGCTGGTTCACGAAGCCATCGGCGACCAGCTCACCTGCGTTTACGTCGATCATGGCTTTATGCGCCACGGCGAATCCGAGCAAGTGACCCGCGTGTTCCGCGATCAGTTTAAGATCAATCTGGTGCACGTTGATGCCTCTGATCTGTTCTTGGGCCTGCTGGCAGGGAAAACCGACCCAGAAGAAAAACGCAAGATCATCGGCAAGACCTTTATTGATGTCTTTGAAGACGAAGCAAAGAAAATCGGCGGTGCGGACTTCTTGGCTCAGGGCACGCTCTACCCCGATGTGATCGAGTCGGTTTCCTTTACCGGCGGCCCCAGCGTCACCATCAAAAGCCATCACAATGTGGGCGGCTTGCCCGCACGCATGAACATGCAGCTGGTCGAACCCTTACGCGAACTGTTCAAAGACGAAGTCCGCGAACTGGGCCGCGAACTGGGCCTGCCCGAAGAAATGGTTGGCCGCCACCCGTTCCCCGGCCCCGGCCTTGCCATCCGCATTCCCGGCCAGGAAATCACCCGCGAAAAGCTCGACATTCTGCGCAAGGCCGATTCCATCTATCTGGAAGAAATCCGCAACGCCGGGCTTTATGACGCCATTTGGCAAGCCTTTGCTGTTCTGCTGCCGGTGCGGACCGTTGGCGTGATGGGCGATGGCCGCACCTATGATTACGCCCTTGCCGTCCGCGCGGTGACCTCCACCGACGGCATGACCGCCGACTATTACCACTTTGACCACGAGTTCCTGTCCCGCCTGTCCAACCGCATCATCAACGAAGTGCGTGGCGTCAACCGGGTGGTTTACGACATCACGTCCAAGCCGCCGGGGACCATCGAGTGGGAATAGTCCACAGGTAAATCGCTAAAACAAAAAAATAGAAAAATCCCGAGCCGATGGAACCATCAGCTCGGGATTTTCTTTTTAGAGAGATTTTCCCTTTGACAGGCAAAACCCTCTGATCAAGACAGCTTTTCTTTTTTCATCTGCGATGGGGTGTTAAACAGCGCGTAAGCTGCAATTCCTACAACAAAGGTTGCCGGGGCGGAAAACGACGCTGCCGTGCCACCGAGGAAATGTAGCACCAACCCCACTGCTGAGGCCAAAAACCAAGCCCCCAGACCGCCCAGGTTCACCGCCGGAGTTTCTGAAAGGCTTGAATGCAGCCGGTCCTCATTTGCACCGGAATTTCCCTCGGTCAAGATGTGGGTCAAGGCCAGCGCCACCCAGGCAACAACGAAAATGCCCTGATAGGCCAAGGCTTGCAGAATGTAGGAAAAAACGTTGGCAAGCATCAGCCCATAAACGACAGTCCCCACCACACAGGCCCAAATAAAGCGTGGCAAGCGCAGGCGAAAGGCTGTCGTGGCAAAGCTTTCCATGTTGACTGCAGCAAGGTAAAAGTTCGCCGTATTAATCCGGGTTTGTGAAATCCAGACAAAGGCTAATCCAGCAAACCCCATCAGCTTGATCAGCGCAAAGACCACGGTCACTTCGCTGACCGCACCTTCGGTCGGCAAGCTGGCGGCAAGAAAGATCCCGACCAATCCGTTAAGCAAAAACGCAACGCTATAGAACGGGGCCCCAAAGTTGATCGTTGCATGATAGGTGGCGTCGTCTTCGCGGCCAAAGCGGGCATAGTCATAGGTGTACATCATCAACACCCAGACCCCCATATAGGCAACAAAGCAATCCCACCAGCCATAGGCCGTGGCGCCGCCCTCAGGACCAAGGGAAAGCCAGGCGTTAGAATAGCCATATTCCGAAACGGCCAGCACCACGGCGGCAAACAGCCCCAGCAGATAAAAAGGCAGCAGCACGCCGTTAAACTTATCGAGCCAATTTTGGATCGAGCCAAAAATCAACGCAACGGAATAGACCACCACAATCAAGGCGGCAACGGGATAAGCAAGGCCGGCGTATTCTTGCAGGGCAAGCGCAATCACAGATCCTTCGAAAACCGCGTAATATATTGCAGTCGCAAAGAAAATCAGTGTGGCGAGCACGGCCCCCGTGCGCCCCAGCAGAATGCGCGAAAACAATGATACGCTCAACCCGGTGCGGATCGCATGCCGCGACAGCACCGCATTGACGATGCCGTACGTAATCACCGACAACACCAGACCGATAATCGCGTTCTGTGATCCGTACGCCAAGGCCAGCGACGCCGCGACAACCAGATAAAACATCGCCGAGCATACCGACCACCATGCCATAGTCAGCGGTATCCGGCTCATCCGCTGATTGCGAGGTACCGGGCGGTCAGCGAATTCAAGATCCTCCGTAGTCTCCATAGATCCAGCCATTTTGATATCCCTGTTGATTTTAGAATGAATAAGCAGGGCGGAGCCGGTATCCGGCCCCGCCTTGTGATCGTTGGGACTTCCTTAGGCGTCCTCGGTCACAGCCTGTAATGCTCCAGCCTCTTTCGGGCTGGTTTCTCCTCCACGCAGGGTCAGGACATAGACCCCGGTGGCGTCGAGTTCGGCTTGCCAGCCGGGCTCGATAACGATGGTGGTGGTGACTTCTTGGATCACGGCGGGGCCGACGATTTGATCCCCTGCGCCCAGCAAAGCCCCGTCATAAACCGGCGTGTCTTGGCGCAGTTCATCGCCGGTGAAAATCATTTCCCGCAGCCCCTTAAGCGCCGAATGTCCCCCCTTGCCCGGGGCGATATGCATGCGGGTCGGTTTGTCCACCCGCCCGGTCAAGGCGCTTTCAACATTGACCACTTCGACCATGTTTCCGGGCTCGGAATAGGTGTAAAGCTCCTTATGCCGAGCGTGGAAAGCGGCCTTGAGATCTTCGAGCGCCGCCTCGGTCACTTCAAAGGGATCGACATCGACGGTGCATTCGTGCACCTGCCCGACATAGCGCATGTCAAGCGCGCGGCGCACCTCGATCTGTTCGCGGGTAAAGTCGTCAGCCTCTAGGTCTGCGCGCCCACGGGCCTCAAGGTCGTTGAACAAAGACTCTAGCTTTGCCGCCGCATCTGCCCCTTCCAGGCGCACCGGAGCCGGGGCCATGTAGTTGTATTTGACATCCGAAATAATCTGCCCAAAGGCGCAAAGGCCCGAGGCAAGTTTAGAGATCAAGACCTTGCGAATCCCCATCTCGCGGGCGAGGGCGGTGATATGGGCCGCCGTCGCCCCCCCGGCGCAATTGAGGACAAAATCACGCGGATCATAGCCGCGTTCCACCGAAACACGGCGGATCGCATTCACCATGTTATTGTTAACAATGGTAAACATGCCGTAGGCGGCTTTTTCAGCGCTGATGCCCAGCGGGTTTGCCAGGTGGGTTTCGATAGCGCGGCGGGATTTTTCCGCATTCAAAGGAAGCCGCCCGCCAACAAGCCCATCGGGATTGAGGTATCCCAAAACCAGGTTGGCATCGGTGGTGGTTGGCATCTCGCCGCCCTGATCGTAACAAGCCGGTCCTGGGTCCGAGCCTGCCGATTGTGGCCCCATTTGCATCAGGCCCATCGAATCAATCCACCCAATAGAGCCCCCGCCTGCGCCCAGGGTTTCGACTTGGATCATCGGAATGCCGATTCGATAGCGAAGGAAGTCGATATTCTTTGAGACGTTCGCACGCCCGTTACGGGTGAGCGTGATGTCAAAAGACGTACCGCCCATATCGACGGTGATAATGTCCTTCATCCCCCAGGGCTCGCCCAAATAAAGCGCTGCCTGCGGGGCCGAGGCCGGGCCGGAATTGATCGCATAGACCGACTGCTCTGAAACCACCTTCCCCAGCGCTAAACCGCCATTAGACTGGAAGTAGCGCACCGGTGCCGGAGCGCCCAGCGCTTGGAAAAAACCGTCAACCTTCTCGACATAATGCGACAAGATCGGCGCCAAATAGGCATTCACGATGGCGGTTGAGGTCCGGGTATATTCGCGCACCTGCGGATAGAGCTGACAGCCGACAGTGATGCGCACCCCTGGCATCATTTCTCGCACGATTTCAGCCGCACGCAACTCATGCGCGGGATGAAGCACCGACCAAACGAAAGAAATCGCCACCGACTCTACGTGCTGTTCGATAAAATGCTGACAGGCGGCGCGCACATCGTCTTCGTTGAGCGCGGTTTGGATTGTGCCATTCGACAACACCCGCTCGGAAACACCTCGGCGCAGATAGCGCGGCACCAACATCACCGCCGGCGGGTATTCGGGGTCATAGCGATAGCCATCTTCTTTATGGCCCAGGCGAATTTCGATACTGTCTTCGTGGCCACGGGTGGCAATCAGGCCCGTCCGTGCGCCCTTGTGCTGGATCAGCGCATTCAGGCCAACAGTGGTGCCGTTAATGCACATGTCAGCGTTGGAAACGATTTCCTGCGCCGTAATCCCGGTTTCCTCTTCGATGAGTTTGAGACCGTTGCGGATTGCCGCTGTCGGATCGTGCGGCGTGGACAGCGCCTTAAAAATGCGCAGACCGCCGTCGCGGTCGGCAAGAATGAAATCGGTAAAGGTGCCGCCGGCATCAATGCCCAGGCGATATTTGGTCTTCATGATGGCTCGTTCCTTATGTCTTTGAGAAAGCGAAGGACCCAGGGGGCGTATCAGGCTGCGCGCACCTTGGCGGTCGCTTCCTCATCCACGGTCAGCGTCTTTAGGTCGGTGATGACGACGCCGTAATCGAGCCGCGCCCCTTCTAGGCTGACCAAGCCATTGCGCACATCGTCGACCACTTTTTCGATCGCCCGCTCGAACGGATTGCCATAACCGCCGCCGCCGGGGTTCATGTTGGCGGCACGCTCGCCGGGCTGGATCGTTTCGATCACGTTGTCGGTGATCACCTGCGTTGCGCCGTTGCGGGTGATTTCCAGCCGCCCAACCTTGGGCCGGATCATCGTCGACTGAGCCCCCGCAGCCCCCATTGCCGGGATACGCCGCCCCTCGCCAAAAGTGATCAGGGTCATCGGCGTTTCCAGCGGCTCGACTTCCCAGCGGGTGCCAGAGCCACCGCGATTCTTGCCAGCCCCGCCAGAGTCTTCCATCAATGAATAGGCATGGATGATGATCGGGTAACTATGCTCAAGCATCTCGACATCGCCCGATGTCAACGCACCAAAGCAGCATTCCGGGCCACAGGCGTGCCAGCCGTCCTGGCTGGTCGTTGCCCCCGCCCCGGAAATAATCGAGGCCAAAACCATGGTCACATATTCTTCGTCGTGACGTTTGTCCCACCCCGCGATGTTGCAGCCATTGGCATGGCCCCAACTGGCAGAAACTTTGTCCGGCGCCGCCTGTTCAAAGGCCAAGCGCACCGCGTCGGTAAGGGTTTCCATCGGCGTTGTCGTACAGTTCATATGCGGCGCGGGGGATTGCGCGTTGCACAAGGTTCCCTTTTTGCCCATGTCCACCGAAACGCAGCGATACAGCCCCTCGTTATAGGGCGGGGGGAGCTGGGCAAACATCATCAGCCCCAGATAAACGCCGGAGTAGCTATTGCCTTCATAGGAATTGATGAAATAGGGCACCTGCGGCGGCGAAGTGATCTCGATATGGCAACTGTCGCCTGTCACCGTTACCGTCGCTGAAATATCAAAGTCGCCTAGGCCATGGCCCGCGTCTTCAAGCACCGCAGTGCCGCTATAGGTGCCATCGGGCACGGCGGCGATCAGCTTGCGCATATGCAGTTCGGCCATATCAAGCAGTTCTGCGATGCAGTCTTGCACCATCTGCTTGCCGTACTTATCCATCAGGGCGACCAAATTCCGGGCGCCAACCTGACAGGCGCCAATCAGCGCGTTGAAATCGCCTTCTTGGTCACGCCGTGCCCGCATATTGGTTAAAATGAGGTTCAAAACGTCGGAACGGGGCTTGCCGCGATCCCATAATTTAACCGGCGGAATGCGCAATCCTTCGGCATAGATTTCGGTGGCGTTGGGGTTGTAACCGGCGGGAACCGGGCCGCCGACATCGGTAAGATGGCCTTTGCACACGGTCCAGAACACTAGCTCGCCCTGATAAAAGACAGGGTTATACATACAAGTATCGATAATGTGGCTGCCGCCATAAGCCGGGTCGTTATGAAGGAAAAGGTCGCCTTCGTGGATTTCACCGTCAAAGAACTGTGCCACTGACTTCATCGCGGGCATCAGTGAACCAAGGTGAATGGGGATATCTTGCCCTTGCAAGATCATCTCGGGGGTATGGTTAAAAATGGCCGTTGAATAGTCATGTGCCAGATTGAAAACCGAACTCCGCGCGGTTTGCTCTAGCGCCAGCGTCATTTCGCGCTGCGTCGTCTCCAGAATGCCGCGCACCACCGAAAGGGTGATCGGGTCCACTCTACGTTTTGTCATTCCCTGTCAGTCCTTTTTTAGGGACAGAAAGGCCACACAAACAGGACCGCTTAAGCGGTGTTCTTTATGATTTCCCTGTTCTGCGGGCCGTTGTCCGACCTCACGTTATACAAGGGAAGCATTGCGTAAATTTTCTGGGCGGGCTTGCATTCCGGCGCAGGATTTTTTGTCAATGCGTGCAGACGAAACGCTGATTTGACGCTCAGTGCAGCCGGTTTTGTATTTGCACGCAGTCTTGTGGTTTCTGCGTGGAAATCCCTTGATTGGGCGCGACAAGTCCAGGTACGCTTTTTCATTCTGCACCAGGAGAGCATGCGAATGAACATCGTGGCAGAAAGCACAGATCATGTTGCTCCACAGCAGTGTGCCGACCACTGGTGTCGTACGATTGCTGAAGCCTATTTTCCTCTGCACCTCAGCTTTCGCGACGCGGCGCGCTTTTCCGGGCGCCTAGAACGCAGAGAGCTAGGGCCAGTGTCGCTGTCACGCTTACGGACCGAGGCGTTAAGCTATGAACGCCAGCCCCGCCACCTGCGCGACGGAGGAAAGGAAGAGTATTTGATCGCTATTCCAGCCCGCAGCCCGATCGAATTTCGCCAGCTTGGCCGCGACGTACGCTGCGATCCGGGCGGGTTCATCGTTGAACGCGGAAACGAACCCTATCGCTTTGCCTACCATGCTGCGAATGACCTTTGCGTACTCAAGGTATCCAAACAAACATTGTCGGAAAAGCTGAGCAGACCAGACCGCTTTTGCGCACAGGTTTTCGATGGCCGAACCGGCATCGGCAACCTATTCTCCGAAACGGCAAGACAATTACAGGTCTTGCAGCTCACAGACCGCCGCAGCGCCCATGTTTTAGGGCGTCAACTGGTCGAACTCTTAGCCTTGGCGCTGGACCAGGAAACCGGCGACGACGAACAGGTGCGCAGCTCGGTCCAGGCCGCACATTTACGCCGCGCTAAGCAAGTGATCATCGACACTCTGCCAAACCAAGATCTGTCACCGTCAACCGTAGCCAATGCCTGCGGTATCTCTAAACGTTACCTGCATGAACTGTTCAGCAACTCTAACACCACCGTCTCGCAGTTTATACGCGAGCAGCGCTTGGCTGCGGCGCGGGATGCGTTGCAATTAACACCCCACGATTCCATTGCCGATGTTGCTTACCGTTTCGGCTTTTCCGATCAGGCACAGTTTTCTCGGCTGTTCCGGGCAATGTTTGACGTCACTCCCTCTGGCTTCAGGGCGGCGCAACGGTCCTAGGCTCTGGGGCTCCCCCAAAGAGAGCATCGGGTGCGCGGCACCATCGCATCATTAACAAAGACCCCTTTTTGCACTGTTTCCCGATAACCAGAGAGTTTTATATCGGGCGTTCAGCATGGGTTGACGTGGACTTTTCGGCCCTGGCATTGTAAGCACCCTTTTTTATCTGGTCCGGCGCTGCCGTAACTGGAACCCTTTTTGGTGGCCCACCCCCCTGGGCTGCTTTCTACGATCCCTAAGGAAACCGCCAATGATCGAGAACAAGGCTCCGGGCAAGGATATCAGCGCCGAGGATATGGCGAGCAAATTCCCCCTCGCCGCACGCACCGAGGACAAGCCAAAGAGCCAGTTCGAAATCGCCGGGGTTCCCTTTGGCGGTGATTTGATTCCAGTAATGGCAGGACCGAACACGGTGGAAAACCGCGACATGATCCTGCGCGGCGGGGCCTTTAAGCCGCTGTCCTTCCCTTATCGTTCAGATAAGTATTTCGAGCTGCGCGAAGAAGGCTTGCGCTATCTACAAGACGCCCGCGACGCCACCGGCCTGCCGATCATCACCGAAGTAATGGATCAAAATTACGTCAAGGCCGTCGCCGAAGTGGCTGATATTCTGCAAATCGGCACCCGCAATATGCAGAACTCCGCCCTGCTGATTGATTGCGGTCGTAGCGGGCGAGCTTGACCAGCTGCATATGGCGTGCACCAGCAGTGCTCCTTGGGCCTTTGTCTTGTTCATACCCTCGCAGCTCGCCTGCCTCGATATGCTCCGCAAGGGACGAAACACTCTGGTTGCCGCCCGTGCCCTGCACCCTGGCCAAACCATCACCGCCGATGATTTGGCGCTAAAGATCGGGGGCTTGGGCATTGACGCCCTGTACAATGACCGTGTTTTGGGCTGCGGCCTGTGTTATCCCGTGCAGGCGGGTGACGATATCACTTTTGGCTTTCTCCAATGGATGGAACTAGACGCCGTGACAAAGACAACTCAGCTAGACGCTTGGACCGGTGCCTTTGGCCAAGCCTACTTGCAGCGTAACGGCACCGCTGACGAAGCCGACATGGGGCCGCGCACGGCCTGTTGGTCAAACGTAATGCGCTCGTTCCCACAAGCGCCGGCCTCGATCCTGGAAGTCGGTAGCAATATCGGTAAAAACTTGGCCGCCTTCGCTCGTCTGAGCGATGCGCAATTGCACGCGGTCGAGCCCTTTGCCGATGCCTTTTCCCGCCTAGAAGAAACGGTCGGGGATCGCTTGACCTCGGCGCATAACTGCACCGGCTTTAAGCTGCCGTTTGCCGATAATTCGATTGATTTCGTCTTTACCTCCGGCGTTTTAATCCATATCGCCCCCGCCGACCTGCCAGGGATCATGAGCGAAGTGGTTCGGGTGTCGAAACGCTATGTGCTCTGCAACGAATACTTTGCCAAGCAACCCGAAGAAATTAACTATCGCGGCGAAAATGGCTTGCTGTTTAAGCGTGATTTTGGCCGCTACTATACCGAACAGTGGCCATCGCTAAAACCGATCAACACCGGCTTTTTCTGGCTTGGAAATTCACCTTTTGACGACACCACTTGGTGGTTGTTCGAAAAGGTCTAAAGCTAATGGAACGCTGCGCTTACGATATTGCCGCGGTCGAACGTTCCCCGCACGCACCGATACGCTGGCCGACCTCCGTCGCCGATACGCAACAGCTTAATGCTGCGATCATCCCTGCGGTGGTCGCAGCCAGCCGTGCTGTTGGTGACGATGACGATTGCCAAGCGATCTGGGCCATTGCCGCGCCGATGATTGTTGTCACCACCCTGACCATCAGCACCGCTTGGCTCACCTGGGTGCGCGCCAACCAGCGCGGCATAACCTTTGCCTTTGAAAACCCCGGCTTAATGCGCACCCTGTGCGAAGGCAGCGATATGGACGGGGCGATATTTTTTCGCCAAGTCAAGGCCCATATTGCCCGCGCCGTTGCCAAGCAAAAGCACAGTTGGCTGCGCGCTGCCGCCCATGGTCTGATCACCAACCGCCGCCCAGTACTGCCCTGGGAACGCCCGATTGGGGTATTTAACCATAACCGCTTATTACAAGGCATGGCCCGCCAAACGGGCAATGGGTCGTTTGCCTATTTGATGGCAGACAGTCTCTTTGCCCACGAGCGCACGCGCAGCAGCGACAACGCGACCCTGCCCCCGGCCCAGCGCGCCCGCCTGGAACAGGCCGTTGTAGACATGTTAGATCACATCCTGCCGACCCTCAGCGCCCTGGCGCAACAGCCTGCGCCCCCCGTTCGCGAATGCTTGCGGCAAGCGATTTTAGACTATTTGGCGCAGGTTGCCGCCTATGACAGCGCCCTGCGCCAACACTGGCGACAAATGCCTCGGGAACTGTGGACTGGCACCGGCGGGAATATTTTAACCCGCCTCGCCCGCTCTGCCGTGCGCCGAGAAGGCGGGCGGGTGATTGGGTTCGAGCATGGCGGCGGTGGCCATATCCATGCCAATCTGGGTCCATTGCACATCCACGAATTTGCTCTTTGCGACCGCTTTGTCGTCGATACCCCGGCCAAGGCCGATATCTTTCGCAGCGGATTGGCGGCAGAAAAGTCCCTTGATGGCACCCTGCCCGAAATCGTCGCAACCGCCGCGCCAGTGGCCAGCTTTCCCTATCGCCCTGGCGTTGGGGTAACGCCGCCGCAAACGCTGATGTATGTCACCACCGCCTTTGTCGGCGAAACGCAATACCCCTTACAGCCCCTGCTCCCCGACCCGGTTTATATCGACTGGCAGGCGCGCCTAGTTGATGGCTTGATTGCCCAGGGTTTTCGCGTTTTGGTCAAACAACACCCCGAAGGCCTGCGCAAGGGCCAGCCGCTCAAGCGCTCTCAAGGTGGCGAGTTTCTCGGCGGCCGCTTTGGCGATGTGATGGATCAAGCCGACGCCTTTGTCTTTGACTATCCGGCCACTTCAACCCTATGGGAAGCCATTTGCAGCGATAAGCCGGTGGCTTTTGTCGATCATCATCTTGCCGAATGGAATCCGCAGGTCTGGGCCGACTTTACCGCCCGCTGTGCGGTGGTGCCCTCGACCCTTGACGCGGACAACCGGCCACAGGTTGACTATGGCGCCCTGGCCGCAGCCCTGCGCCACGCCCCTAACGACGGCGGCGCTTTTGCCCATAAGCATCTGATCGGCGGGTCCCGGTGATGGCTGATATGTCAAACCCTTGTTGGCGCTTAGGCTCGGAACAGGGCTGGACTCTGGGCCAGCGCGGCGGATGGAAAATCGCCATCAAAGGACATTTGATTGAGGGCATGACCACCCTACAGGGCGAGGCCTTTCTCGATCACCTTGCTCCCCTGCTCTCTGCTGGGAGGATGGCCGAGGCTTTGGCCGCCCGCGATGGTCATTTTGCCCTGCTCGCTGAACGCGACGGGGTTCACTTGGCCGCCGTCGACCGCATCGCCAGCTTTCCGCTGTTCATCAACACTGCTGGACAGATCAGCGATCATCCGGCGCTGTTAGAGCTGGCCCCGCTTGCCGATGCCCTTGACCATGACACCGCCCGCGTTATGGCCTTGGCAGGCTTTAGCACCGGCTGCAAAACTCTCCACCGCGATGTACGCCGTCTGGCTCCTGGCGAACTGTGGGTGCAAGAAAAGGGTGGCATCGGCACCGCCCAGCGCTGGCATCAATACCGCCCGTGGGACATCACCCCCGGCACCCCGGCGCAACGCCGCAAAGACCTAAAAGACCTGCTCTGGCACCTATTCGAACGCATGGCCGAGGGCTGCGCCGGGCGCCCGATCGTCGTCCCCCTGTCTGCTGGGCTGGATTCGCGGCTGATTGTCAGCGGCTTGCACGCTGTTGGCGCGCGCGATGTGCGCTGTTTTGCCTATGGCCAACCGGGCAATCACGAAGCCATCGCCAGCCAAGAAATCGCCCAGCGCCTGGGCTATGAGTGGACCTTTGTTCCCTATACTCTGGCCACACAACGGGCGGCTTTGACCTCGTCCCTGCATAATGATTATGTCGCCTTTGCTGATAGCTTTAGCGCAACGCCCTTTGAACAGGATTTTTTGGCCGTCCGCACCCTAGATGATCGGGGATGGTTACCTGATGACTGCGTTATGGTTAACGGGCAGTCCGGCGACTATATCACTGGCGGTCACATTCCTGCGGTTTTGGCCCAGCCACTCAACGGCCAAGACGCCGATCATCATTTTGCAGCCCTGCTTGACCCCCTGGTGGCAAAGCATTACGGCCTATGGACCAGCCTGCAAAGTGATGACCTCGTGGCTCTGGTTGCCACCCAGGTAAGAGACCATTTGGCCGCCTGTGGCCTGTCCGAAATACCGATAGAAACGCCGCATGCAGCCTTTGAAATTTCCGAATTCGAAAACCGTCAATGTAAATACGTTGTCCCTGGCCAAAGGGTTTATGATTTCTTTAATATTGACTGGCGTTTACCGCTGTGGGAAGCGGCGTTTATTGCCTTCTGGCAAGGCGTGCCAGCCGAGGAAAAGCTAGGGCAAAAGCTGTACCGCGATGTTTTATACGACGCCAATTGGGGGGGCGTTTGGAAAGATTATAAAACCCCACCGCAAAAGGTGGTTCCTTCGTGGCTGCGCGCCCCACGGCTGGCGGCCAAGCTAGCCTGCGCCCCCCTGGGACGGCAGAGCTGGCACCGACTTGAAAAACGGCTGTTTTCCTATCGGATGGATGTGTTGTTGAACATGGCTTTTTTACCCTACAGTCGTGTTGCCAAAGACCGACGTGGTGCCCGCAACGCCATTTCCTGGGTTACCGAACGGTATCTAAACAGCCACGGCCTGGATTGGCGCGGCCAGCCTTTAGCGAGCCACTCTCATGAGCACGAGACAGCGCGATGAGTTTGCACGTCCTCTATAGTGTACGTCTGTTCTCGGGGCTTGAAAGTTCGGTACAGGCCAAGCGCTGGGAGCCGACCGGGGCCCCGACCATCTTTAAGGTGATGGAAGCTCTAGACAGCGGGCCGCATCAACTACAGTTTGTTCTCTCCGCCCGCGATGACACCTCACCTTGGACACAAGCTCAAGATGTTACACTGACCCTTGAGGGGCTAGCGACTCCGGTGCGGGTTCTCGCCGGACAAGCAGCAATCCCCAAAGCTCTGGGGCGACTCCGTACAGCGTTGCGCGATTTGCGGCAGGCGTGGCAGGTGATCCGCATGGCACAACGAGACAAGCCCGATGCCATCTACCTGGATCATACCAACATTTGGGCCGCCGGAGTCTTGGGTCGTTTGATGCCAGGTAAGGTGTTATTTCGGGTGATGGGGGTTTATCCGGTGATGCGCCGTGCTCTTGATGCCCCATCGCTCAAACTACGCGCCTTACGTTGGTGCTATGGTGCGCCGTTTGGTTTGGTGGTCTGCAGCCAAGACGGCAGCGGCGTCGAGGGCTGGCTAGACCGTGCCCTGCGCCCCGAGGTTCCCCGCGTGCGGGTGATCAACGGCGTTGACCCCCTGCCCGAGGCCAGTGGCCCGGTACACGAGGCCTTGTCTGCTCTACCGACAAACAAAACCATCGTTTTATCAGTCGGAAAGCTAGAACCAGCCAAGGGAATCGATTGCTTTATTGACGCTTTTCTCAGTGTCTGGGCTCAAGACCCTACGGGCTTACATGCCCTGGTGGTCGGGACCGGCAGCCTGGAACAGGCCCTGCGGCAAAAGGTGAACGATGCCGGGGCCAGCGATGCCGTAACCTTTATTTCTCGCTTGCCCTTTGCCCAAGTGGCAGAAGCCCGGCGACGGTCTGACATCTACGTCTCGCTCAATCGTCTCGGCAATTTATCAAATGCTAACCTCGAAGCCATGCTGCTCGGGCAATGCATGGTGTTTCCGCAAGCCCAGCCTGATACCGGCATTGACCTAGCCACCGATGCCCTGATCCCCGCCGACGCCGTTCGCCGCATTCCCCATGCTGGCGATATCGACGCTCTGGCCCGCGTTTTGTTAGACCTGCATCGAAATCCCGCTGAACGCCAGCGCATGGGGACAGCCATCCGTCAGGCTGCGCAGAGCTTTTTGGGGTCTTGGGATCGGCGTGTTGGCTGGGAACTCGACCTCATCGAACGCTTGGCTCGCGGGGACCTCCGCGGCATTGCCCCGCAAGCAATAGCTGCCCCGCATGAAACCACGACTGGGCCTTTGCCAGATGCCCTAGAGGATAGCGTGTGAAAAAATTCGTCGCCCCCCCGCGTAAGCTGCTGTGCTATCTTCCCGGTTTCGAAGGCGGCGGCGCCGAGCGCACCATGATCAACCTCGCCAACACTCTGCCCGCCGAAGGCTGGACGGTGCGGCTGGTGGTCGGTCGGGCGCAAGGAGCGGCGGCGCAATGGGTCGCCCCCCATACCGATGTCACCGACTTACGGGCGCAACGGTCGCGGCAGGCGGTCTTGCGATTGCGCAGTTTGGTCAAAGCTTGGCAGCCCGATGTGGTCTTTTCCACCCTGATTGATGGCAATCTTGCCGCCGTCGCCGCCACCCGCTGCCTGTGGCGCCCGCCGGCGGTGGTGGTGCGCGAAACCAACAGCCACAAAGTACGCGGCGATCTGCCGCCTTGGTTGATCAAGGCCGCAGGCTGGGCCTATCGCCAAGCAGACCACATGATTGCCCTGTCAACCGGCGTCGGCAGCGAAATGCAAGAGTCCTATCAGCTGCCGGTCAATTCCATCAGCGTGATCGCCAACCCGGTCGATGTCGGCACCCTGCGCAATCGCGCCGGACAAGCCCTGCGCGAACCGCCACCGTGGCTTGATACCGTCTATACCGGCGACCCGATGGCGGTTGATGATCGTCGCCCAGTGGTGTTGGGCATGGGCCGCTTGCATCGGCAAAAGGGCTTTGAACGCCTGATTGACGCCATCGCCTTGCTGCCCGACCCGCGCCCACGGCTGATTATTTTGGGCACCGGGCCGTTGCATGACGAACTGCGCGATCAGGCGCAAGCCCTGGGTGTTGATTTGATGCTGCCCGGCTTTATTGCTAATCCAGTACCATGGCTGGCTCATGCTTCGGCTTTTGTGTTGTCGTCCCACTGGGAAGGTTTTGGCCATGTGTTGGTCGAAGGCATGGCCTGCGGCGTGCCAGTGGTATCCTTTGATTGCCCCTATGGGCCCCGCGACATCATTTTATCGGGCTATAATGGCCTGTTGATCCGCGACGGAGATCTGCACGCCCTGGCAGCCGTGCTTGATGAGCTGCTGCAAAGCCCGATTCGCCGCGCCACCTTACGCCGCCAAGGTCAGCAAGCCGCCGATTCCTTTGCCTTGCCCACCATCACATCGCGCTATAGCAAAGTCCTCGCCAGCGTCGCCGATGCTCACGCCGCTAAGCGCCGGTGGTGGGGAACAAAACGGTGAAGGTTCTCCATGTCATTTCCGGTCTGGGCACTGGCGGTGCCGAAACCATGTTATCGCGGCTGGTGCGCAAGCCAACACCGGGGTTGGAACAGCGCGTCATCTCCCTGACCCCCGGCGGGCCGGTGCGCCAACAGCTAGAACAAGCCGGGGTCTGGGTGCAAGACGTCGGGCTGCGCTTTCCCGAACCGATGCCTCTGCTGCGTTTGGCCCTGCATATTCGCCGCTGGAAACCCGATGTGGTGCAAGGCTGGATGTACCATGGTGATCTGGCCAGCAGCCTGGCCCTGACCCTCTCCGGGCGGCGGAACAAGACGGTTTCCGCCTGGGGTATTCGCTGCTCGAATATGGATTTATCCCTCTATGGGCGGCAACTGCAATGGGTGGTGCGCCTGTGCGCCCGCTTTTCAAACCAACCCGATCTGGTGATTGCCAATTCACGGGCTGGCAAAGACAGCCATGCCGCCCTTGGCTATCATCCCCGGCACTGGGCAGTGGTGCATAATGGCCTAGACCTTGCCACCTATAACCCCGATCCCACTGTGCGCGGTCAGCTGCAGGCCAGCGTGCGCCAGGAGTTAGACCTGCCCAGCGATGCGGCGGTCTTTGCCATGGTGGCACGGGTTGATCCGATGAAAAACCATGCCGGCCTCTTTCGCGCCCTGGAAAAAGTCCCCGATGCCTGGGCGCTGTTGGCTGGCGCGGGGACCGAAGCCCTGCCCGCCCATCCACGCATCCGCGCCCTGGGGCGGCGCGACGATGTGCCGCACCTATTGGCCGCCTGTGATGCGGTGGTATCACCGTCCCTGTTTGGCGAAGGCTTTTCCAACGCCCTCGCCGAGGGCATGGCCGCAGGGTGCCTGCCAGTGGCAACCGATGTTGGCGATGCCGCGGCGATCCTTGGTACCTGCGGCTGGCTGTTAGCCGCCAACGATGACCGCGCCCTTGCCGATAGTCTCGAGGAAATCTGTGCCCTATCGACCAACGACCGCGCCCAAGCAGGCCAGGCCGCCGCCGCCCATATTCACCGCCGCTTTACAGTTGACGCCTGCCAAAACGCTTTTTTACGCCTGTATAACGGGGTTTCCACCAGCAAACGGGCACCGCCCAGCGAATAACACTCAGGAGCCGGTTGCTGTCCCAGAACCCCCTTTAAGCCACTCGCCGCTGCCTGTACAACAAGGGCCCCAGGCGTTCAGACCCGTCGCCTCACTCAAAATCGTTTTCGTTGGGATCTAGGGATCATGAAGATTGTTTCCGTCGTGGACACCGTGCACCGGGTGGAAACCATCGAAGCCGGATGGAACCGCCTATGGGAAGAGGATGATTACCAGACGCCCCGCCGCGATATCAACGACTATGGCGACGGAACCGCCGCACAAACCATTGCCGCCCTGCTCAAACAAGGGCCCAAAGCATGAGCCTGCGCCCGCGCTTACTGTTTGTCGTCACCGAAGATTGGTATTTTTGGTCGCACCGCTTGCCGATGGCACAGGCAGCACAAGCGGCAGGCTTTGATGTCGCCGTAGCCACACGGGTCACCGACCATGGCGCCCGTATTGCCGCTCAGGGCTTTCGCCTAATCCCGTTGCAAAAGCTCTCGCGCCAGGGCCGCACCCCCTGGGGAGAACTGGCCGCCATTGCCGAACTGCACGCCATCTATCGCCGCGAAAAACCCGAAGTGCTGCATCACGTAGCGCTAAAGCCGGTGCTGTATGGCGCCCTGGCGGCGCGCTTGGTCGGCATATCTGGTGTGGTCAACGCCATGGCCGGATTGGGCTTTGTCTTTACCGCCCAGTCTTTGAAAGCCCGGGTGTTAAAGCCGCTGGTATCAGCAGCGTTTCGCTTTTTGCTGCGGCGCAAAGGCTCGGTGCTGTTGGTGCAAAACAGCGACGACCGCGCAGTGTTCCTCAATGCTGGCTTGATTACCCCCCAGGCCGTGCGCCTGATCCCCGGTTCAGGGGTCGATATCAGCGGCTTTATCCCCCAGCCCGAAGCATCGGGGGAAATCGTCGCCCTGTTTGTGGCCCGCCTGCTTTGGGATAAGGGCCTGGGTGATCTGGTCGAGGCCGCCCGCCTGCTGCGCAAGCGCGGCATACCGCTGTGCATCCAAGTCGCGGGCGACCGTGACCCGGCAAATCCCGCCTGCATTCCCGAACAAACCCTAGCCGACTGGCAGGCCGAGGGGCTGGTGAGTTTTCTCGGGCGGCGCAGCGACATCGCCGCCCTCTGGGAACAAGCCCATATCGCCGTTCTGCCCAGCTACCGCGAAGGCATGCCCAAAGCCTTGCTTGAAGCCGCCGCCTGTGGTCGCCCCCTGCTCAGCACCGATGTTCCCGGCTGCCGCGCCCTGGTGCGTGACGGTGAAAACGGCCTGTTGGTCCCCGCCCGCAATCCAGGTGCCCTTGCCGATGCCTTGGAACGCTTGGCCACTGACGCTGCGCTGCGTCAGCGGCTGGGAGCACAGGCCCGCCGTGATGCCGAAACCGTCTATTCCGAGCAGGCCGTGGGGGCGGCGGCGGTGGCCCTGTATCAAAGCCTGTTAGCACAAGGATAGCCGCGACAATGAGCAAAACCGTCCTTGTCACCGGCGCCAGCGGTTTTGTCGCCGCCGCCCTCATCCCCCAGCTTACCGCCGTCGGCTGGCAGGTGCGCGCCGCCGAACGCCGCCCTGGATCAGCCCCGGTTTTGCCCAACGTCACCGCCGTCG
>CEGD01000481.1_pt1 | contig 23631 bp, 16 predicted proteins | sample 306751 | NCBI WGS metagenome assembly CEGD01 (sample SAMEA2755657, study PRJEB7226) | microbial mat metagenome | biome: microbial mat; feature: hypersaline; material: grass silage | place: USA | collected 2014-02-19 | depth 0 m
GGCGGGGCACTGTTTGTGGAATCACCGCCGTAAGGCATGGTGGGCACCGCGAGACATTCATTTTGTCGCGGGCTATCAGCGTTCTAGCTTTATTGCCCATGCGCAAGGGGTTCGGTATTTAAGCCCATTGGTCGACCAACGTAAGCCACCGGATCAAGAATCGATCATCAACGATTGGGCGCTGATTGAACTTGATCGCCCGATTGGCAAGCAGGTCGGATGGTTGGGGCTTAAGCGTGAAACACCTGAAACCATCTCGCACCGCCAAGGGCAGCAGAGCACCGATGTGCCTGGGATTTCGCCGCTTTTTTTGGCTGCCTATCGATCTGACCGTGCCCATGCCCTAAGCCTGCAAAGTCCGTGCAAAATTACCCGCAGCCGTGCCGGAGGGCGGGTGTTTTACAGCGATTGCCAAGTGGTGCCGGGCAGTTCGGGGTCGGCGGTGGTGAGCTTTGAGAATGGGCAGTTTCTGGTTTTTGGCGTGATCAGCGCCCGGCTTCGTCTGCGGGACAGGCCAACGCAAACGGCTGTTGTGAGTGCCTGGGCACTGAGCGATCCGGCGGGTCTGGATGGCGACCGGATTGCAGGGTTTGCTCCGCAGTGGGAAGCCCCGTGGGTTGGAGACGCGACGTTGAAAAAAGGGATGGAGACCTTGATTTCAGCTCTGTTAGAAGGTCCACGAAAAGCCGGTAGCACCATTGATGTGCTTGATGGTCTGTTATGGAGTGGCCCGCAAGAGGACAAAATTGCTCTGCCGCCAATGCAATTTCCCGAGCTTCAGAAATGTAGGGGCGATTGCGCCGCATCAGGGGTTGAAAGCAAGCCTTGATCTTGGCCCGCGTCATCGCAGCTAAGGCAGGGCAGGGCCAAACATGCTGCTGCACCGGGCAGAGACGGTGCATCCTCGATCCAAATCCGCCCCTGAAAATGATCGACAATTTGCCGGGAAATGGCCAAGCCAAGGCCTGACCCTGGGGGACGGTCGCCCAGGCTGTTGGCGCTGCCTTGGCTTTCTTTATGCGGGGGGCTGCTTGATTGGACGAATTTTTCAAAAATTCGTTCTTGCTGATCAGCCGCGACGCCAGGGCCGTTATCGGTGACACGGACCCACCATTGCCCATCGGCACTATGGGCTGTCACGCTGACGTCTCCGCTGTCCTTAGGGGCAAATTTGACCGCGTTGGACAACAGGTTGACAAAAACCTGCATCAGTCGATCTCGGTCGGCAAAGATGATCGCCGGGCTAGAGCCTAAAGCCGCACGCAAAGTGATGTGCTTATCTTGAAATAGGCTTGCGGTGACAGCGACAGCATCGGCCAGGGCATCACGCCCGTCGATGCGGCCCATCGACCATTCGCCATGTCCGGCCTCTAGCCGCGCCAGGTCAAGGATCTGGTCAATCAGGCGGGTGAGGCGTTCGCTTTCACGGATGATGATCGTTAAAAAATGATCCACCTGCGCGCGATCAAGGTCGGGATTATCGGCGAGAATTTCGGAAAAAGAGCGGATCGAGGTCAGCGGCGTGCGCAGTTCATGGCTGACGGTGGAAAGAAAATCGTCTTTCAGGCGGTCGAGTTCTTTGAGGCGCTGGTTGGCTTCGCGGAGTTCGGCGGTGGTTGCTTCGAGCTCGACGGATTTCTGTTCTAGGCGTTGGCTGTATTCGATTACTTGGCTGGTTTCTTCGAGGATCTTCATCACTTGATCCAAACCAACCATTTCGCCTTTGGCGACGGACGCCACCATCACCCGCGCCGACGCCGCACCGATGGTCCCGGCCAGCAAGCGTTCGGTCATATGCACCAATTCGGGGGTAGCCTCGCCAAAACTGGGCGAGGTCAGTTGTCGACTGGTGATCAAACGGCTGCCTCGGCCAGAAATATCAGGGTGATCGTGAAAGGCGCGGTAGGCAATGCTGCGGCCCAAAAAACGTTGGGCCAGGGTGTAAAGGTCGGCCACTGTCGCCGTGCGACGCCAAACCTGACCGCTTTCTGCGCCAGGGCGGCGAAAGACATCGACAAACACAGCAGCTTGAATACGGTCGAGCGCCCCTTGCGTTCCTAAAAGCGAGGCGATGACAAAGCCGCCAAGATTGAGCCCCATCGACCAAAATAACGCATGTGTCAGCGGATCTAGTCCCTGTAGGCCGAGGAACTCTTCGGGTTTGAGCAGCAAAAGCCCCCAGGGTCCAAATTCGACGAAGGATGGATCAAGCCACCCCGAGCGGGCAAAGGATGGCAGCAACAGCATGTAAACCCAGGCGGCAAAGCCCAATAGTAAGCCCAGCTTGGCACCATTGCGGTTGGCGCGTTTCCAAAATAAGCCACCAATCACCGCCGGGGCAAACTGCGCTGTTGCGGCAAAAGAAATCAAACCAATCGAGGCCAAGGCCCCCGACTGTGCGGTCAGGCGATAGGTGATGTACCCCAGCAGCAAAATGGCGCAGATGCTGGCGCGGCGGATGAAGAGCAGTAATCCGGTCAGATCGCCGCGTTCGGTCAGGCGCAGCACGCGTAAACGCAGCAAAAACGGCATCAAAAGGTCGTTAGAAACCATGGTGGAAAGGGTGATGGTAGCAACAATCACCATCCCGGTGGCCGAGCTCAAACCGCCAAGAAAAGCAAACAGCGCCAAGCCTGGATGGCCGTGCAACAGCGGCAGGGTTAGAACATAGCTGTCGGCGTCGGCGTCTTGGGGCAGTAACAGCAAGCCTGAAAGGGCGATCGGCATGACAAAAATACTGATGATCAGCAAATACAGCGGGAAGAGCCAAGCGGCGGTGGAAAGGTGGCGTTCGTTGACGTTTTCGACCACGGTGACTTGGAATTGCCGGGGCAGGCAAACTACCGCGCACATGGAAAGCGCCGTGGTGGTGAGCCAGATCCAAGAGCCGCGTTCGCTGTTGATGGTCAGCAAATTCATTGCATTGGGCAGTTGTGCAGCGTTATTGAACAGATCGGCAAAACCGTCGTAAAGCCCCCAGACTACAAACACCCCGACGGCGACAAAGGCGAGCAGCTTGACCACGCTTTCAAAGGCGATAGCGGCAACCACGCCTTCGTGGTGTTCGGCGGCGTCTAGGTGGCGGGTGCCAAACAAAATGGCAAAGATCGCCATGCCAATGGCGATCCAAAACGCGGTGTCGGTGACAACGGTCATCGGTTGCGGTGCGGGACCGCCAGTAATACCGTGCAGTCCGGCAAGCACGGTAAAGCTGGTCGCAACCGCTTTGAGCTGTAAAGCGAGGTAGGGCATGGCCCCGGCAGCGGCGACCAAGGTAACGAGGACTGACAGCCGACTGGATTTGCCATAGCGTGAGGAAATAAAGTCAGCGATGGAGGTAATACGGTGAGCTTTGGAAATACGCACCATGCGCCGCAGAACGAACCACCAGCCAACAAAGGTTAAGGTTGGCCCCAGATAGATGGTTACAAATTCTGGCCCTGAGCGAGCCGCCGAGCCGACAGCGCCATAAAAGGTCCAGGATGTGCAATAGACGGCAATCGACAGCGTATAGATGACGGGATTGCGAATGATGCTGCGGCCTGCCTCGGCCCGTCGATCACCGATCCAGGCGATGCCAAACAGGATTCCCAGATAGGCTAAAGAGGCGAGGACAATCCATAAGCCATCCATGGGGGTGCTGTCCTCGTCCTTTTACCTTGTGGGGAGGCATTCGATCCCCTTTTTCTGTGTGTGGCGCAGGCTTGGGGGAATTGCCCTAAAGCAAACCTTGAGCTGGCTGATACGCCTGTGGTGCCCCCAGGCATCGGCTCACTTATGATGCTGTGATAGGTGGCCTCAAAGTAAGCCATCAGCGGGTGCCTGTTAATCCAATGGTAGTGTTGCGGCTCAAAAATCTTGTTGCTCATAAATTTGATGAGTGAGCTTCCAGATTGTACAAAAACGGCATTGGTAACTGTCATCAACAGGTGTTGCACTTAAAATTTGAATCCAGCGGTCCAATAGTTTTCGCGGCAAGGATTTATCGCGGATTTGCAAAAGGCTTTCTGCCAAAACAGGGTCGAGCCTTACCGTACCAGAGATGAGGTATACGGGTGGTAAACGGGTGCTGCATTTTATAACAAAAAATTATAGGAGATTGCGAGGGTATAAAAATGCCATAGCGCTTTGTTTTTAAAATAGATATGCAGCTACAGATGGGTCCATTTACTCGGGGATTTCCTTAATTCATAAACGGTGACGCGCTCGGATGTGGGTCTTGTGGGGCGAAATAATCGAGGGAGTCTTTGAGGTCGGTCCCACATTGCGCCAGCTCGCCAGCGATCCCGCTTGCATCTTCGGCCACATGCAGGGCCTTGCGGGCGGCGTCTTCGATTTGCCCCATGGCGTGGCGAATATCGGTGATGCGGTCTGCCTGGGTGCGGGTTTCGCTGCTGATGCCGGTCACTGCCAGCGAGAGATGTTTAACCGTTCCCACCAAGTGGCGGAAGTGGGTGCCGACTTCATCGACAGTTTCCACGCCCTGACGGGTGGCTGAAACACTTTCCGTAATCAGGCCGCTAATTTCTTTGGCGTAATCTTGGGTGCGTTGGGCAAGGGCGCGAATTTCCGAGGCGACGACGGCAAAGCCGCGGCCTGCATCACCGGCCCGGCCTGCTTCGACCGAGGCATTAAGCGCCAACAAATTGACTTGTAAGGATATTTCTTGGATTAGGTCGATGACGTCGGTGATCCGGGCAGAGCTATTGTTGATCCGCTGCATGACCGTGACGGCATGACCGACCACCGCCCCGCCAACCTCGCAGGAGCTACCGGCGGAAAGGGCAAGGCTATGGGCATCGGCAGCCTTTTGCGCTGTGGTTTCCACCGAATCCGCCACCGACTGCACCGCTTGGTTGACTTGCTTGGCGGCTTGGCTTTGCAGTGTCGAGCGATTGACCAGGGTGCGAACGCTGTCTGAAAGGTCTTCGGCGGCGCGGAGCGAGGCGAGTGCGGTATGTTCGATATCCACCACCACATCTTGCAGTCGCTCGGCAGTACTATTGGCATCGCGGACTAGGGTGCCAAACAGCCCCTGAGCCGAGCTATCTTGCACCCGATAGCGCAGATTGCCGCCAGCCAGTTGGTTCAGGGCGATGGCAATTCGTTCAACCGATTGGGCGGTGTTGGAGGTCAAAACGTTCACCTGCTGTGCCAAATCGCGCAAAAATCCGGCGCGGTCTTGCAGGTCCAGCTGGCGGGAAAAGTCCCCGGCGACAGCGGCCTGGACAATGGTGGTTAGCTCGTCGCCTAGGGTGCGTTCGCGGTCATGGGCCGCGGCCTGTTCGGCCTGGCGGCGCTGGGCTGCTTGACGTTCTAGGCCGTCTTTGTGCTCGAGGTAATCCATCACGTGATTAAAAAGCGCGGCGATTTCGGCGGTTTCGCTGCCCGGCTCGACCGTCAGGCGGCTGCTGAGGTCAGCTTGGCCGCTGGCTAAGGCGCCAAGGGCTTGTTGCAGCTCGCCCGATCCCAGGCTGGCCCCGTGTTCGATTTGATTCAGGCCGCGTTGTTCGGCTTGGGGGGGGACACGTAAGGGGACGATAAAGCGGTTGATTAGGGTTAATAGAATCCAAGCGGCCCCAAAGGTCCAAATAAAGGCCGAGGCAACGCCTTGTCCCTGAACCCAAAGCTGTGCTAGGCGGTCACCGGCTGGCAGGGCGTCAACAGGGGCAAGCAGGGCCACCGCCAAAGTCCCCCAGGCACCGGCAAAGCCATGCGCGGGCACGGCGCCAATGGCATCATCCAGGCGCCAGACCCGTTCCATCAGGCGTTGACCGCTAACGGCAATCACACCGCCGCCCACCGCCACCGCAATGGCGCCCCACAGGGTTAGGGCATCACAGCCTGCGGTAACCGCAACCAAGCCGCCAATAATGGCGTTAATGGCCCGGTCGGGGCGATAAGCCCCATCCATCATCCGCCCGAGGAGCAAGCCAGCAAAGCCCCCGACAGCACCAGCAACCACGGTGTTGGCGATGATATGGGCCACCGCATCGCTGGCGCTGAGGGTTGACCCGCCGTTAAAGCCGAGCCAGCCAATCCATAAAATCAAGGCCCCTGATGCCGAGAGCACCGGGCTGTGGCCCTGAAATTCGCGTAATGATCCATCTTCGCCAAAGCGGCCCAGGCGCGGCCCAATGACCAGGACTGCCGCCAGGGCCACCCAGCCGCCGACCGAATGGACCACCGTAGAGCCCGCAAAGTCGATAAAGCCCTGATCGGTCAACCAGGTTCCATTGTCGCTATCGAGTAAGTTCCCCCAGGCCCAATGGCCAAAAACTGGGTAAATTAGGGCGGAAACGACTGCACTGATCAGCAGATAGCCGCGAAAGGTCATTCGTTCGGCAACGGCGCCGGAAACGATGGTTGCCGCCGTGCCGCAAAAGGCCACCTGAAAGACAAAAAAGGTCAGAATCCAGGGGTCGGCACGGTCAAATAGGGCTAGGGTGGCATCAAAGCCGATCACGCCGCCCACCGATGGGCCGAACATGATCATCAGGCCAAAAGCGCCAAAGCAAACCACGGCAATCACAAAATCGCAGAGGTTTTTTAAGGCGACGTTAATGGAGTTTTTGGAGCGGACAAAACCCGCCTCAAGCATCAAGAACCCTACCTGCATGCTCATCACCAATGCGGCGCAGAGGAGGACCCACATATGATCAAGGGTTTTTTGCAGCCCGGCCAGGGTTGGCACCTGCTCGGCAAACGCCGGGGAGCTTAGAGCGAACACGGAAAGTCCCAAAGCCCCGGCCAAGGCGAGGACAAAAGACGGACGGGTGCGGCGCTGCTGGCTCATGGGCTTATTTCCCTGTGGGGCGGCAAAAGACGGGTGTAAGGGATGGAAAGGTTAACTCTTGGGTGAATTTCCGGTGGCTGGGGGAAGGTCTCTTAGCGCGGCGACCGCCCGTTCCACCGCTTGTAATAGGTGATCACGCAAGGGCTGAGCTTGCGCCCATTGCCCATTCAGAGCCAGGGATTCCATACGCCCTGCCAAGGCTTGCACTTCGCGCAGGCCTAGGCCCGCGCTGGTCGATTTCAGGTCATGGGCATGGGTAATTGCAAGGGTGGCGGACAAGGTGCGGTTGGCCAGAATCGAACAGGACGATTGTGTGTCGTGAATATATTCTTTGATGACGTCGGCCAACAGTTCAGGGCCGAGCTCGTGAGACATGGCGGCGATACGGCTGCGGTCTAAAACCGGCGGCAATGGCGCTTGTTCGCTTTCGCCCGCGCTGGGCGGGCCTATGTGCGCCAAAATGTCAAACAGTTGTGCCGGGGTCACAGGTTTGGATAAAAAGGCGTTCATCCCTGCAGCGGCACAACGGTCGCGTTCGCCTTGTAAGACATTGGCGGTTAGGGCAATCACCGGAATGTCTTTGCGTGGGTCGTCGAGGGCACGGATGGCGGCGGTGGCTTCAAGGCCATCCATCTCTGGCATCAGCATGTCCATTAAGACCAAATCAAAATCACCATTGGTTACTGCATCAACGGCAATTTTGCCGTTGGTGGCCAACTGTACGCGATGGCCGCGCCGCTCCAGCATTGCGCGGATAACTTTTTGGTTAATCGGGTTGTCTTCGGCAACCAAAATAGAAAGCCCCTGAGGGGCTGCGGTGTTGCTGTTGGTCTGGGAGGCCTGATCTGGCTGGGGGTGCTTTTCGCTGGGGGGGCTTTCAGCGATGGTGGCTTGCGCCTGGACAGCAACGGGCAGGGCAAACCAAAATGTGCTGCCCGCGCCCAATTGCGAGGTGCAGCCGATTTTCCCATCCATCAATTCCACCAAGCGTTTGCAGATCGCCAGCCCCAGGCCGGTGCCGCCAAAGCGGCGGGTGATCGAGGCATCGGCCTGACGAAAAGACTGAAAAAGGCGTGGGATGGCTTGTTCACTAATGCCAATCCCGCTATCGATTACTTCGATCAACAGCGATGGCGTATCCGGGCAGTCGCCGGTAATCGCTTCGATCCAGCCGACCGAGGCGCGGATGGTAACGCTGCCTTTTTCGGTGAACTTGATCGCATTGCCCACCAAGTTAATTAAAATTTGCCGGATTCGCGTCACATCTGCCGCTAGGGTCTGTGGCGACGCGGGATCAAGCTCGTGCCGCAGCTCTATGCCCTTTTCCCGCGCTTGGATTCCCAAAAGGTCGGTGACGCTGCTGAGCAGTTTAGCTGGTTGGAACGGGGCTTTCTCTAGCTCGATAGCACCGGCTTCAAGCTTGGAAAAGTCGAGGACATCATTGAGGATGGTCAGCAGGTATTCACCGGAAAAATGAATCGTTTCCAACGAATCGCGCTGGTCTTCGGCCAGTTCTCCCCCCAAAAGGTGGGCGGCCATGCCTAAAATGCCGTTGAGAGGAGTGCGGATTTCGTGACTCATCAGGGCTAAAAAATCGCTTTTGGCCTGGGCGGCATCGTCAGCGGCCTCTTTGGCCTGCTGCAAATGCTGATAGGCGGTCGCAAGCTCTAGCTCGGTGAGTTTACGACTGGTGATATCTTCGATAGTGCCTTCGTGATAAAGGGCGGCGCCGGTGCCATCGGATACCGTTCGTACGGTAACCGCGATCCAAATTTCGCGCCCATCTTGGCGACGGGCGGCGACCTCAAAATTGTGAACAGCCTTTGCCGAGCTGAGGGATTGGCGGAAGTCTTGGCGGCGTTGATCGTCAAGCCAGCGGTCGCAAAACCGCATTCCATGCACCAAGTCCTGTTCGTCTTGAAAGCCAAACATTGCCGTCAACGCCGGATTGGCGCTGATGAATTCCTCGCCGGGGGTAATTTGAAAAATGCCTTCTTGGGCATTGTCAAAAATCGATCGGTATTTGGTTTCTAAGTCGATGGCAATTTCTTCGTGCAATTTGCGCACGGTAATATTTTCTAGGCTGCCGCTGATGATGGTGGCGGTGCCATTGTGCGCCGGATGGACCGCTAGCGATGCCGCGACCCACAGCAAGATGCCATCGCTACGCCGCAGGCGCAGTTCGCAGCTGTTTAGGGATTGTTCGCTGGCAAGGGTTGCGCGCAAGCGGTCTGCTTCGCTATCAAAGGCGATGATGTCGTCAAATAAATTGACCGATCCATCATCAAGGCACTCTGTGGGTGCATAGCTTAGCAGGGCGTAAAATGCAGGGTTGACCTGCATTAAGGTGCCATCCAACGAGGCTTGAAACAGGCCGAGCGGCAGAGCGTCAAACAACATCATGGACGCATCCTCTGACTCGTTCAGCCGCCGCGAGGGCTGCTGGGAGGACGAGGATTCTGCAGGACGGGAGGGGCCTGATCCCATTGGAAATCCTTTGAATAATTCATCGTAAGGATCACAATACCATTTCTGCCCGCCTTTTCCGAGCGCAAGCCGCTGGCAAAAGGGGAGAATAAGTGAACCTGGATCATCATTAAGCATATTTCGTCCGCTGATTAAACCGTGTTCAATGGCGTTCGTGCGCTTATAATCAGCACCAGGGTCGAGGGGAATGCTCTGACGGCCCCTCGTGCTGGGAACAAAGACGCGGTATAGTCGGCAACGCGGCTGAATATTGCGCTGCGGTGAAGGCAGTTTAAAAGGCAGCTCTAACTGCTGGGGCTTCTGAGCTAAATTGCTGAGGACAAGACAGTTTTCCCCGCCGAAATTGGCTACCTTGTTCGATCAAGAAAGCCCTGGGCGGAGGTTGGAATGATGGGGATCTGATGCTCAATAACGTGCCAATTGCACGCAAGCTTGCATTGCTTTGCGCGGTGTTTGTTTTGCCGGTGGTCTTTTTGGCTTGGTTGCTGTTGTCAAACGGCTATCGGGCCATAGATTTCGCTGCCGACGAGGTCGAAGGCCTCGCTTATGTGCAGGCTGTCAGTGATATGATGGTGGCGGTCAGCGAGCGTCAGCGGGATTTGCGCTATCGGTTTGATAGCAGCGCCGGGGACACGCTTGATGGTGCCTTGCGCGGCGATGATGCCCTTGACGCCCCTCTGCGCGAGACGATTCAGCGGTGGGAAGAGGTCGAAAAGCGCCTTGGCGCGCAGATTCGTGTGCAAGATCACGCCCAAAATGCACGCTCGGAAGTGACCCGCCTCATTAATACCCTCCCCGAAGCTGCGGTGCAGCAGGCTGTTGCCGTGCGTGCGCTGGGGACGTTGAAACAGTTGTCATTACGCTCGGCAGATGGCTCTAAGCTGATTCTTGATCCTGATCTTGATTCCTATTACGTGATGGACCTGACGGTCCTGCGTGTGCCAGCAATGATCTATGAAGCCGAGGCTGCGGTGGCGTTGTTGGCCACCATGCGGGCGGCGACGCCGGTCGAACAAATGCGCTTGTTGGAAATATTGACTCGCTTGCGGCAAGCGGCAAGCGATGCCCAGCAAGGAATTGCTCTGGCGGCAAAAAATGACCCTTCGGGATTGGTGGCAGGGGATCTGCAAAAACAAGTTGATGCTTTGGTCCCGCAGCTTGAAGAAACCGCCAAGCTCATTGAATTAAATGGCCGGATGGTTCAAGGGGGCATCGGCTATGATCGGACTTCGGTACTGACGGCCCACGAAGATCTGGTGAGCCATCTGGCGCAGATTCAAAAAACTGCCGGGTTTACCTTAGATACGATCTTGCACGCTCGCATGAGCACTCTGAAATCGGGATTGTTTATTAGCTTGGGGTTAAGCGCGGTGGTGCTGGCTGGGGCTGTGCTTTTGGCCTGGGTGATCGGGCGTGGCATCAGCGGACCTTTGCATGCGCTAGAAGGCTTAATGGTGCGTCTTGCCGATGGCGAGACAGATATCGCTATTCCCGACCTCGATCGCGCCGATGAAGTCGGCAGTATGGCCAAAACTCTGGCGATTTTTCGCTTGAATGCGCGGCGGACAGTGCGCATGCAAGTCGCGCTTGATTGCGTCGGTACACCAGTCTTGGTGACCAATAGCGATGGTCTGATGACGGCGGTAAACCATGCTGCCCGTCAGCACTTTACCACCCATGCCCAAGAAATCGAGCAGTCGGTGGGTGGTTTTTCGATCACCGACTGCCAAGGCAAGCCGGTGGCTCCGCTCTTTGCTGGCGCAACGGCCCTTGCCGCCGCCGATCTGCGCGAAGAAGTGTGCGGGCGGGTGGTGTTAGGGCCAAGGCATTTTGATGTGCGGGTTAACCCGATTATCAGCGCTCGTGGTGAGCACCTGGGCACGGTGTCGGAATGGAGCGACATTACCGAACGCTTGCGCATGGAAGACGATGTTGCGCGTTTGATTGATGCGGCGATTGTCGGCGACTTTAGTCATCGTCTACAGGCGCAAGGGGATAATGAGTTCCTGTGTTCTCTGGCGCAACGTATGAATGCCTTGCTTGATACCATTAGTAGCAGCCTGGAAGATTTGGTTGATGTGAACGGCGCCTTGGCACGCGGGGATTTGGCGCGGCGCATTGATCGTACTTATCAGGGGTCTTTTCAAAAGCTGACCGATAACACCAACCAAATGGCCGAACGCCTGGCCGACATTGTGCAGAAAATCGCCGAGGCGGCGCATGCCGTACACAATGCTTCGGCTGAAATTGCTCAGGGCAGCGAAGATTTGGCGGCGCGAACGGAACAGCAAGCGGCTAATTTGGAAGAAACCGCCGCCGCCATGGAAGAGCTGGCGGTGACCGTGCGCCAAAACGCCCATAATGCACAACAGGCCGATGATTTGGCCAATGCCACCCGCGAGTCGGCAGAAAAGGGCGGCAGTATGGTGGCGCCGGCTATGACAGCGATGGGGCGGATTGAAGAATCGTCAGGCAAGATTTCGGAAATCACCACGGTTATCGAAGAAATCGCCTTTCAAACCAATTTGTTGGCATTGAATGCAGCGGTCGAGGCCGCCCGAGCAGGCGATGCCGGGCGCGGCTTTGCCGTGGTCGCTGCCGAAGTCCGTCAATTGGCCCAGCGCACCAGCCGGTCGTCAAAAGAAATCAAAGAAATCGTTCAGCGCTCTAACAGCGAAGTGCAAGAAGGCGTCAAGTTGGTGGGGGCTGTTGGGAAGGCCCTGGCCGAGATCGTGGCCGGGATTACCACTGTTGCCGAGATCATTGCTGAAATCGCTGGGGCCAGCCGTGAACAGTCCTCGGGGTTGGACGAAGTGAATGCGGCTGTGGCGCAGATGGATGAAATGACGCAGCAAAATGCCGCCTTGGTCGAAGAAACCACGGCAGCGGCGCATTCCCTATCGGTGCAGGCCGAAGGTCTGGTCGAGCTGGTGAGCTATTTCCGCCTGGATACGGCGGAACCGGCGCCACAGTCGGTGAAATCGTACCATCGTCGCCCCCGCACCTATCAGCCCAGTCGCTATCAGGGCGGGCAAAATGACTATGAAGATGCTGAGGTCGAGGAATGGGGTGCTTTGGGGCATACACCAGGCGCCGACGGCTCGCGGCAAAATAGCGGACGGGCACGTGCTCGCGATCAGGGGCAAGGTTCCCAATTTTCTCAGCGCTTATTGCCTGCCGAGCAAGGGCGGGGGACGAGCCAACGGTTGGGCCAGCGCCCAGGACGTGGTAGCGCGGGACGGGGGCAGGGGACACAGCCCCCTGATGACGATTGGTCTGAGTTTTAGCGGTCCATAAAAAAGGGGGTCTGTTTTTTAGAGCGAATGCCCCAGCAGAGGGAGCCATCTGCGACGACGTATTTGCTTGTAAAACAAAGAATCAGAGCGCTTTTCGTGATCGCAAGACACCGAAAAGCGCTCTAAAAGGTAAAGGAGCGCGTGCTTATGCTGTTGGACGGCTGGAATTTACCTTTTACAGACCAGGACTTCACCTACATCGCCGAGGTGGCGCGAAAGCACGCCGGCATTGATTTGGGCCATAAAAAGCGTGATATGGTCTATGCACGGCTGTCTAAAAGGGTGCGGGCTTTGGGGCTGCGGTCCTTTGACGCCTATTGTCAGTTGCTGCGCGACGACACCTCGGGCGGGGAAATCGCGGCTGCGGTGAATGCCATGACCACCAATTTGACGCGCTTTTTCCGCGAAGGGCATCATTTCGACCACCTTGCCCACGAGGTTCTTCCCGCCCTTTGTGATCAGGCGCCCTCCGGGACGCATCGGCGGCGTTTGCGCCTGTGGTCGGCGGGGTGTTCGACCGGCGAAGAAGCTTATTCCATCGCCATGGTGATGGCGTCGGCATTGGGGTTGGGCAAAGGCCGGACTGCGGCGGCGGCAGGGTGGGATGCCCGCATTCTGGCCACCGATATTGATACCGATGTGCTGAGTTCGGCTGCGCGCGGTGTTTATCCCATTGCCGAACTGCCGCGAATCCCCCAGGCGTTACAGGCCCTGGCGCTGGAGCCTTTTGACGAGCGCAGCTTTCGCATCAACGATCTGATCCATGATATGCTGGCCTTTAAGTCGCTGAATTTAATGGCTCCTTGGCCGATGAAGGGGCCATTTGATGCTATTTTTTGCCGCAACGTGGCGATCTATTTTACCCGCCAAGATCAGCTGCGGCTGTTTGATCGCATGGCCGATTTGCTCACTCCCAATGGCTATTTATATATTGGTCATTCAGAAAACCTGTTTGGTCTGTCAAACCGGTTTCAGCTGGTGGCGCGGACCATATACCGGAGGATTGCCTGATGGTCCTTCTCCCCCGATTTGCCGATGACGACCCCGACGAGCGCTATTTTGACCCCGCCTTTGGCAATGAAGTCCGCCGTTTGCGACAGGGTGGCTGTATGGTGATCGCCAACCAGGACGTTGTCTCTACTCTGTTAGGATCGTGCATTGCGGTCTGTCTCCGCGATCCAATACGGCGCATTGGCGGCATGATTCATTTTCTCATGCCGATGCCTGCGCGCAGTGCTTTGCCGTCACCGCGTTTGGCGGCGCATGGGTGCCATCCTTATGGGGAACAGGCGATGACGGAGCTTTGTCGTCGGCTGCAGGCGGCTGGGGCGGATCTGAAAACGCTGGAGGCAAAGCTGTTTGGCGGTGCCGAAGTGGTATCGGTTCTAGGGCCGATTGGTCAGCGCAACGTTGCCTGCGCACAGAATTTCCTGCATGAAAACGGCATTGTCCTGCATGCGTTGGATGTTGGGGGAACTGTGTCGCGGCGGGTTTATTATCAGCCCCATAGTGGGCGGGTGTGGGTGCGACGCAAAGGTGCCGAGCGTTGGCGCGAAATGGGCGAGGAGCAACTATGAAGACTCGGGTTTTAGTGGTTGATGATAGTGCCCTGGCCCGGGATATGGTTTGTACCGCCTTATCGCGTGCCGATGATATTGAAGTGGTGGGCATGGCAGCCGATCCCTTATTGGCGCGGCGGCAAATAGCCCTTTTGCATCCCGATGTTTTGACCCTGGATGTGGAAATGCCGCGCATGGATGGCCTGTCGTTTCTTGATCAGGTGATGCGGCTACGGCCAATGCCGGTGGTCATGGTATCGACCTTGACCAGCCAGGGCAGCGGCGTTTCGCTTAAAGCGCTGGCGATGGGGGCCGTGGACGTGGTTGCCAAACCGGTAGCCAGCGGGGTCGCTTTTGAGACTTTAAGCGAAGATCTGGTGGCAAAAGTGCGATTGGCCGGGGTGGCACGCGTTCATGTTAGCCAACGCACTACCCGGCCTCAGCCGTTGATGTCGCCGTGTCCTGGGCGGCTTATTGCGGCTGTTGGGGGGATGGGGGCGGTTCAGGCGATGGCCGATTTGTTGCACGCTTGGCCTGCCGACGCCCCGCCGCTGTTGTTGATGCCTGCGGTGGGAACCTTTGACCCGGTGGATTTGGCGGCTGTTTTTGATCGCGGGACCACATCCCGAGTCGTGGCTGCTCAGCCCAATTTACCACTCAGGGATGGACAGGTGGTTGTTTTTGCGCCTGCGCAAGGATTGACCATTTGCGCACAGCCAAACGGCGGCTATGCTGTGGCACCGTTGGAAAATGGCGGTGCTTTTTGCCCCAATCCGGTTGATCGTTTACTGATGGATTTAGCCGCTGTAGCAGGCGCATCTGCTATTGCTGTAACCCTGACAGGATCACAGCTTGATGGTGCGGCTGGGGTTGGGGCTGTGACCCAAGCTGGTGGGGTCAGCTTGGTTCAAGATCGAGCATCGTCGATGTTTCATATGCTGGCTGATGATGTGATCCGGCACGGAGGGAAACATCGGATTGTGGCCCTGCCTCGGTTGGCCCGTGAAATCTTGTCCGTTTGCCAGACAGGCCCTGAATAGGGTATCCCTCTGGGGCTTAAGACGTGGGGGCAAGGCCTGTGGGGGGCAGTTCGCCCGCGAAACGCATGGGGCCCGAGGTCGGGCTTCTTGATGATGTGGAGTGAGAAAGAAACGATGCCGTTAGCAAAATCCCTCTCTGTGCTGGTGGTCGATGACCACGCCAGCATACGCGGTCTCACCCGTCACGGGCTGGGTCAGCTTGGGGTGGTTGATGTTTCCGAAGCGATGGATGGAACCCAAGCCCTGGGGGTGCTCAGCCAAAAGCGCTTTGATCTGATTATTGCCGACTGGACCATGGATGGTATCGATGGACTGGATTTGCTGGCGCGCATTCGCGCCAATCCGGTGGTTGGCCGGACGCCGTTTATTTTGCTTACAGCGCGCAATGACGCCGAGTCGGTGCGGACTGCCATTGCTGCGGGGGTAAACAACTATATCGTAAAGCCCTTTGATGTTCCTACCTTGCGCAGCAAAATCGAAGCTGTTCTTGGGCCGCTTTCATGACCGGCGCGGAGACAACGGGGGCGATTGCTTTGCCTGCGGTTCTGTCTCCGGGGGAGGCCGTCATGGTGCGCAATGCCTTGCTTGCGGCCCTGGATCAGGGAAAACCCGATCTGGTGATTGACGCGAGTGCGGTGATTGAAATATCGGTGCAAGGCTTACAGGTTCTCTTGGCCTTTATTCGCCAGGCCGAGGACCAAAAACAGCCCTGGTCCCTGCGCGCGCCGTCCGAAGAGCTGGTGACTGCGCTTGAGGCCTATGGGCTGTTTCCGCGTTTGATGAGCTGGCCGGTAAGCGCCTAAAAAATGGGTCGGGAGCGAGCAGGGTAATGAACGAACTCGACCGTCTGCGGCAGACGTTCTATGAGGAATGCGAAGAGCTTCTTAGCGGGCTGCAAAACAGTTTGGACCTGCTGGCCGATAGCGCCGCTGATCCGGCGGAGCGATCGCAAGGCGTTGCTGCGGCTTTTCGGGCGGCCCATTCCATTAAGGGCGGTGGCGGGGCCTTTGGCAGCGAGCGCTTGGTCACCTTTGCCCACCATATGGAAACTGTCCTCGATGCGGTACGTTCGGGAAGCTTAGACGCAGGCCCGGCGGTGGTCGAGGCGCTGTTTCGTGCCACTGACCACCTAGCCGATTTGGTGGCGGCAGAGCGTGATGGTTTGAGTCTGCCCTGTGATCATGAAAATACGGTCGCTGCCGAGCTTTGTGCGTTGTTGGGGGTGACCCCGGCCCCGGTGGCAGAGGCGGCGGGGTCATTTGACCCGGTGGCGGCGGCCATGGGGGCTGATTTTGAATTTCCGGTGATTGCTGCTGATAGCGCGCCTGTCCCATTTCCAGCGCCCGCCCCAGAGGCCCCAGCAGCGCCGCCGCCTCGGCGGTGGACCATTTCCTTTGCCCCCAACGCAGACGTTTTGCGCGCCGGTAATCAGCCGCTGTTGGTGTTGCAAGCGTTGCGGGCGCTGGGGCCGTTGTCCCTGACGTGTCACGATCAGGCGGTGCCGCCGTTGTCTGCGCTGGAAATGGGGGAATGCTATTTATCATGGACGGCAGAGCTGACCAGCGATGCCCCCCCTGCGGCAATTGCCGAACCTTTTGCCTTTGTGGCCACGGTATGCCCCCCCGATATCCGCGCCGATGATGGGACGGTGGTTGTTTTTGATGATAACGGGGCGATGGTGACGCCTCATGCTTTGGTCGATGGGACGGTACAGTTGGCCAGTTCAAGGCCCTTGCCATCAAAAACGTCGCCAAAGACGCCGATAGTCCAGCCGCCAGCCTTATCGTCAGCTCCACCGTCACCGGCAGGGGCGGCTTTGGCTGTTGCCGCCCCTGCCGGGAATGGGGGTAAGCGAGCGGCATCGTCCATTCGTGTCGATGTCGAGCGGATTGATCGCTTGGTGAATATGGTCGGGGAGCTGGTGATCACCCAGGCGATGCTTGCCCAACAGGCGCAAGGGTTGCCCGAAGATCGCTTTCCGATGTTGTTTCAGGGCTTAGAGGATTTGGCCAGCCATACCCGCGATCTGCAAGAAAGCGTGATGGCCATTCGTGCCCAGCCGGTGAAAACAGCCTTTGCCCGTCTACCGCGTTTGGTGCGCGAGACGGCGCAGACCTTGAATAAAAAGGTGCGCTTGCTGCTGGTTGGCGAAGAAACCGAGGTTGATAAAAGCGTCGTCGAAGGCTTGGCTGATCCTTTGATGCACCTTATTCGCAACGCCATTGATCATGGCATCGAAGCCCCCGAGGTCCGCCTTGCTGCAGGTAAGCCCGAGGAAGGCACGGTAACTGTTGCCGCCGAACATCGTTCGGGGCGGATTGTGATTCAGGTCTTTGATGATGGCGCAGGGATTAATTTAGATGCGGTACGGGCAAAGGCGATTAAGCAAGGGTTGTTGCCCAAGGGAGCGCAGCCGTCCGACGAAGATCTGCACGAGATGTTGTTTCAGCCCGGTTTTTCCACCGTTGACTTGATTAGTAATATCTCGGGGCGTGGCGTTGGCATGGATGTGGTGCGTTCCAACGTCAATGCTTTGGGGGGGCGTATTTTGGTGCGTTCGTCCAAGGGGCGAGGAACGGCCTTTGCGATGACGCTCCCGTTAACCCTAGCGGTGATGGATGGCATGTTGTTGCGGGTGGGAACGCATACTTATGTGTTGCCGATTGCCAATATCGTTGAAAGCCTCAAACCCCTGGCGAAGAATATTCATTCGCTGGTTGGCCGTGGACCGGTCTTATCGGTACGGGGACACTATGTGCCTTTGGTCTGTCTGGGCGAGCTTTTTAACGCTCCTGGGGCGCAGACGCAGCCTGCTAAAACCTTGGTGGTGCTGGCCGAGGCCGAGGATGGTGGTAAAGTAGCCCTGATGGTCGATAGTCTGGTCGGCCAACAGCAAGTGGTGATCAAAAGCCTTGAGCAGAATTTCGGTCAATGCGAAGGCATTTCAGCGGCGACCATCCTGGGGGATGGGCGGGTAGCCTTGATTTTGGACGTGGCGGGGATTCGCCAAATGATCGGACCACGGGGTAGGGCGCTTCGCGCTGGCACTGCGGCGGGTCGTCAGCCTTCTGGGCAGGAGGATAAAGCGTGATTGGTCAAGTATTCGATCCTTTCCGCATGACGCGGGGCTGGGACGGCGAAGACGATCTTAATACGATGGGCGAGCATGGCGCGGGCATCAGCGGACCCATGCGCCAGTATGTGAGCTTTTCCGTTGGCGGTGGGGAATATGCCGTCGATATTTTGTCAATTCGCGAGTTTAAACGCTGGACGGAAACAACGGCCCTACCGAACACGCCGCCTTATGTGAACGGGGTTATTAACCTGCGAGGGATCGTGGTGCCGGTCTATGATTTGCAAGCACGCTTTGGTCAGGGGGCAACAGTCCCCACCAGCACGCATGTGATCATGATGGTGGCGGTCAGCCAGGATAAACGCGACGAAACCGTGATTGAACCTGTTATTGGTGTTCCCGCCAGCGAACGGACTGTCGGTTTGATGGTTGATGCGGTTGATGATGTTTTAAGCCTGCCGGTCGATGCCCTGTCCGCGGTGCCAGAAACCGAGGCAACGGCGCATCCCTTTGTACAAGGGGTTTTAACGGTAAACGGACGGATGATTACGGTGTTGGATTTGGATCGGCTGCTGTCGCATGGCGAATTTCCGGGGTTGGCGCTGTGATGCCTTTTGTCCCTTGCGCGGCTGAGGTCACGGCTTTGCAGCCCCACGATACCGACGGACCTTGTGCCCCTGGCGAGGAGCGCTGGGTGTTTGGCTATGGGTCGCTGATGTGGAATCCGGGTTTTGAGCATTTGGAATCGTGCGCGGCGGAAATGGGCGGCTATCAGCGCAGTTTTTGTATCTATTCACACCATTATCGCGGCACCAAACGCAAACCAGGCTTGGTTTTGGGGTTAAGCCCTGGTGGCCGCTGTACTGGCATTGCTTTTCGCGTTGATAGCACCCTGTGGCCTGACGTCTATGATTATCTGCGCGAGCGTGAGCTGGTTGCCTATGCTTACCGCGAGGCTTGCTTGCCGATTAGCTTGCGTGATGGTCGGGTGCGGCGCGCCTTTGCCGTGGTCGCCGACCCCGAGCACCGTAGCTATGCCGGGGATTTACCCCTGTGCGAGGCAGCATCCATTATCATGGATGCACAAGGTTGTGCGGGGCTTAACCGCGACTATTTGATTAACACCGTGCGCCAGCTTCAGGCGCACGGCTTTGTTGACCCACCCCTTTCGGCCTTGCTGAAAGAGGTCGAACGGCAAACCGGCGAGATCGAGGCCGGGACAGGGATTTAGAGCAAATCCCGAGGTGGCGCGCAGCGCCAGCAACTTGGCGAGGCACCTCGGCCTTTTGCGGCAGAGGGAGCTTACTCCTGATAGGATTTGGTCGCCGTTTCGATTTGCAGGAATTTCTCAAGATCTCGGTCAATGACCACGTCTTGAATGGCGGCCACGTGGTCAAGAAAGGCCCGTTGCCGCCGTCGGTAAATCATCCGTCGTAGCAGCAAAACAGCCCCCAGCAACAGCGGAACCCCCAGGGCGAGGGAGTCGAGATTTAGGTTAAAAGTCGAACCGGCAGAGGTGACGATGATGAGCAGAATAAAATGCGCCGCCAGGATAAACCAGGTTTTGATCGGCACCGGGACCAAGACATCGCTGCTCCAGGTGAAAATTTCACGGGTAAGGCGGTTGTGGTTCACCATCATCACGGGCCGTTTCAGGCCAGTACGGTTGTTTTGCGCATGAATGATGCTCAGCTTGTCGCCCTGGCAAAAGCCATTGGGCAGGGGCTGAATGGGCACCTTAACCACGGTGCCTGCCTGCTCGCCGGATGATAGGCGCAGGCCATAGGGGGTCTGTGGCGACAGGGCTTGCCCGTCATTCTTACTGGCAGTCCATGGCTTACCCTGTTGGTTGAACGGGGTGAGCGGCCCTTGATCCCAGGTAAAGTGATAGGTGCTCAGGCCAATTTTCAGGTCTTGCAGATAAAGGGGAATTTCGGGCATTGGGCCAGGGTTCCGGCAAAGGGAGAGGGTGATCTGTTGCTAGGGTAGCGCAAAATCAACCAGACCGTCTATGCCTGCCACACAAGAAAGAGGGTGTCCTTTAACATTGCAACGGCGTCGGCTGACCTGTTAGAGGCCTGCCGACGCCGTTGATCAGCGTTGCAAAGACAAGAAGGGCTTACATTGGTTCGCCGACGACGGTGCCCCACAGGTCGTATTCATCGGCTTCGTCGATTTCCACTTGCACAATGTCGCCGGGGCTTAACCCCTCGGCATCGTCTAGATCTAGATAAACATTACCATCAATTTCCGGGGCGTCGGCTTGTGAGCGGCCAACAACGCCGTCTTCTTCGATGGTATCAATGATGACTTCAAGGGTTTGGCCAACTTTGGCCAACATCCGCTGTTCGCTGATTTGGCGCTGGGTTTCCATCAAGCGGTGCCAACGTTCTTCTTTGTCGTCCTCGTCCACCGGATCGGGCAGGGCATTGGCCGGGGCGCCATCAACGGCTTCGTATTTAAAGCAGCCAACGCGGTCAAGCTGGGCTTCGTCGAGGAAGTCGAGCAGGGTTTCAAAGTCTTCTTCGGTTTCGCCAGGGAAGCCAACGATAAAGGTCGAACGGATGGTCAGCTCAGGGCAGATGTCGCGCCACTTTTTAATGCGATCAAGCACTTTGTCTTGGCTGGCCGGGCGTTTCATGGCGCGGAGAACCGGCGCGCTGGCATGCTGGAACGGAATATCCAAATAGGGCAGGATCTTACCTTGCGCCATCAGCGGGATCAGCTCGTCCACATGCGGGTAGGGATAGACGTAATGCATACGGATCCAGATGCCCAGATCGCCCAGGGCATCGGCCAGTTCGGTCATGCGGGTTTTGACCGGGCGGCCCCGCCATTCGCTGGCCTCGTAGCCCAGGTCCAGGCCATAGGCGCCGGTGTCTTGTGAAACCACTAACAGCTCTTTGACCCCGGCGTTGGCCAAGCGCTCGGCCTCGGCCAAGACTTTACCAGCCGGGCGGCTAACCAGATCACCACGCAGCGAGGGGATGATGCAAAACGAGCAAGAGTGATTGCAGCCCTCAGAGATCTTTAGGTACGAATAATGGCGTGGGGTCAGTTTGATGCCTTCGGGGGGCAGCAAGTCCATAAACGGGTTGGCCACCGGCGGCACCACCTTATGCACCGCTTCAACTACCGCTTGGTATTGATGCGGGCCGGTGACAGAAAGCACGCCGGGGTGAATGTCGCGGATGTTCTTTTCATCAACGCCCATGCAGCCGGTAACCAGTACTTTGCCGTTTTCGGCTAGGGCCTCGCCAATCGCTTCTAGGCTTTCGGCTTTGGCAGAATCAAGAAAACCACAGGTATTGACGATGACCGCATCGGCCCCGTCGTAGGTGGCCGAGATTTCATATCCTTCGGCGCGCAGGCGGGTGAGGATGCGTTCGCTGTCAACCAAAGCTTTGGGGCAGCCCAAGCTGACAATGCCAATACGAGGCGCGGTGGAAGCCATGGGATGCTCCGGGATTCGGGGGGAAGAGGTCATCATTGGCATGGATTTAGTGCAAACGCCGCCGCTGTGAAAGAGCTTTTGCAGCTTTGGTGCGCCAGGAGTGCTGATTTTTCCCGAGATGAATGACTGTTGGCCGAATAGAAGGGGGGCGCTAAATCATTGGTTGAATTGAGGTTGACATGAAACACCGCAAGGATGGAAATATTCTCGACGTATACGGAAATATTTGTACACGCTCAGGGGCGGTTTTACTCGGCATGATGGTTTTACTCACTCAATCCTCTGTCGCGAGCTGATGCTCGGGGACGGGTGTAAGGCGACCCCCTCTCCACCTCCATGATAGCAGCGGAGACTCGATATGTTGATGGCTCCCCCAAAAAGCGCTTGGTCCTTTGGCGCTCATTCTTTGGCCCGAAATCGTAAAGAAACAGCCGAGCTTTTGTCCGCAGTTTTGGAAAACCAGCCGACGGCAACGATGATTTTGGATGTGGAGACGTTCAATATCGTTTACGCAAATGCCGCAAGTTTGGCTTTGTTGCGGCCAATTGCACACCTGTTGCCGGTGCCGGTGGACGAAGTGGTGGGGTCGTCAGTGGACGTATTCCATAAGATTCCCGCGCGCCAAAGGGCCTTGCTCGCCGACCCGAAAAACCTACCCTTTAAGACCGTGGTATCGCTGGGTGACGAAAAGCTAGAGCTGCGGATCAATGCAATTTTCGATCATCAAGGGCGCTATTACGCCGCCGGTTTGACCTGGTCAGTGGTGACAGAAACCCTGCGTCAGACGTTGCAGGCCTTTAGCCGCCTGCAAATGCTTGATGCGATGCCAGTTGGTGTGATGCTTTGTGGTTTGGATAGCATCATCACCTATGCCAACGTCAAGGCGATGACGATGCTGAAAAAGATCGAACGCCTGCTGCCCTGTAAAGCCGAGCAGGTGATCGGCCAATCCTATGACATTTTCCACAAAAAGCCCGCGCATCAGCGGGGTATTATCGCCACTCTAAAAGGCCCTCATCGCGCTATTGTTCAGTTAGGGGATGAACACCTGGAGCTGATTGTTAGCCCGGTGAACGACGAAAGCGGTCAGCCTTTGGGGGTCATGTTGACCTGGGATGTGGTGACAGACCGGATCAATGTGGGGAAAACGGTCACCACAATGGCCCAAAAACTGACGGGAATCAGCCAAACGTTGCAAGCTCAGGCTTCCAACGGTGCTGCCGCCGCCGAAGAAACCTCGGCGCAATCGCAGTCGCTGAAGGCAGCGACCGAGCAGCTTTTGATGTCAATTGATGAAATCGGCCAAAATACAGAACGTGCTGCCGAGCTGAGCGGTAATTCCCTGCGGGGTATGGAAACAGTTCATGATCGTATCGCAACCTTGAGCAAAGCATCAAAAGATATTGGCGAAGTGGTGAAGCTGATCAACGATATCGCCAGCCAAACCAACCTGTTGGCCCTGAATGCAACCATCGAAGCCGCGCGCGCTGGTGCCGCAGGGAAAGGCTTTGCCGTGGTGGCGAACGAGGTAAAAACCCTGGCTCGCCAAACCGCATCATCGACAGAACGTATTTCGCAAAGCATTCAAGAGGTTCAGTCCATCGTCACCGATTGCCTGAGCCAAGCATCAAAAGTTCTGGCACAGTCAAAATCAATGTCTGAAATTACCACCAGCATTTCAGCCGCGATCCAAGAACAATCAGCAGCCACCGGCGAAATCAGCAATAGCATTGATCACGTCTATACCGCAGCAACAGATACCTCGCAAACCGCATCGCGGACCCTCGAAGCCGCCGATGGCCTCGCAAGCGAAAGCAAAGGCCTAACCTCCGCCGTCGCAAAATTCCTAAAAGAACAATAATCCTCTAACGAAGAGGTCACTTACAGCATTCCTATGGTTGCCCTTACGGGCAGGTCCTAGCGGAC
>CEGD01001346.1_pt1 | contig 23426 bp, 18 predicted proteins | sample 306751 | NCBI WGS metagenome assembly CEGD01 (sample SAMEA2755657, study PRJEB7226) | microbial mat metagenome | biome: microbial mat; feature: hypersaline; material: grass silage | place: USA | collected 2014-02-19 | depth 0 m
CGGTATCCCGCCGCCGGGTAATATCACGGGCGATGGCAAAGACGCGCCCGCCCTCCCCCACCGCCGACCAGGCCAGCCAGACAGAATCGCCATTGCGGCCCTTATACCGTAACGGCACATCTTGCACCGCCTCACCTGCCATCAATCGAGCATGGAGGCGGCGGGCTTCTTCGCGGTCTAAGGGATGCACCAAATCAAGATGGCTGGTGGTCGCCAATTCCTCGGCATCAAAGCCCAGGGCATTTTGCCAAGCTGGATTAACGCGCAAAAAATACCCGCTGCCATCGGTAATGCAGACCGGATCTGGGGAAAGATCAAACAGCCGATCGCGGTCGCGCATAGCCCGCGACACCGGCCCCCACATTCCGCCCAAGACCAAAAGAACAATCGCTAATAAGCCCGCATCGCGCACCAAGTCACGATGAAAAACACTAATCACGTCATCCCAGGGCTGTAAAACCATCACCGCCAACGGCAGCCCCGGTAAACGCTGAATTGCCACAACCCCCAGGGCATCGCCATTTATATCTTCGGCAACCAAAGCTAGGGATTGCGTCGCTTGGTCAGAAAAGACCGACCGCCAGGGCATATTCTCCAGGGCAGGTATTGTAGAAATCGTTCCACCCGTCTGCATACTGTCATGATCGCTAACATCAACGGCATTAACAACACGCCCTGAACTGGAAAACAGGGCGACTGTTATATCGTCTTGCGCACTCATCAAACGAAAAGTGTCGTGAAACCAACCGGGGTCTAGGGATGCAAGGATCACCCCATCAAACCGCCCATCCTTAGTACGCAAAGGACGCGATAAACCAACAAACCATCGTCCATCCCGACGGCTTTGCATGGGTTCGCCAATAAACAAAGAATTTTGCGTTGGATCTTCGAGAAAATTTGTAAAATAATCCCGATCTGCAACCGCAAACGGGTTCGATGTAATCCCCAGGGATGAACTGACAGCCACCCGACCATCAGCGTCAATCAGCCCCAGGCTTTGCAGTTCTGGCAAAGCGTGATCCAGATCCGACATCTGCTGCAACAGCTCATCGTTGGTTTCCTGCTCGTCTGCCTCGGACGCGGCTGCATGATGTTCTTTAAGGGATTTGACAGCCAACAAGGCTGTATCGGCAGCGGTCACTGCGCGCAAAGAATTCTGCGCCAGAACTTGCGCCCGGGCTTGAACAAAAGCCAAACCACGATCCCGCGCGGCCTGCCAGTTTTGCAATTCGAACCAACCAGCCCAGCCAATCAAAATAGCGAGGGCCAACATAAAAACGATTGCAAAGGTACGATTGCCTTGTGACACGCTCTTCAGGCCTTTCCCAGCGGCAGCTGCCAACAGGATAGACGCCTAAGCCCCTAAGAGCGAGGCATTAATACAAAATCATCAAGCAATTTTACGCTTCACCCTTACGCCTTTTTTCAACCAAACCGTCGCACGATCCAATAATCAACCGATACCCCGCCAGGACCACGGCTGACCAATAGCAACAAAACAGCCGCCCACAAGGTATGATCGGGCCATAGGCCAGGATAAACAAACAGCTGAATAACCAGCGTCATCCCAAACAAAGCCAAGGCCGACAGACGTGTTGCTAAGCCCAAAAAGAGTAAAAGCGGAAACAAGTGCTCGGCATAAGCGGCCAAATGCGCCGCTACGACTGGCGACAACAGCGGCACCTGATATTCATCAGAAAACAAATAAATCGTACTATCGGTCACCGTAAAACCATCGACCTTGGTCATTCCCGAACGCAGAAAAATAGCCCCAATCCCCAGACGCGCTAAAAGAGCGATCAACCAATAGGGAATTTTCCCCAGCGCATCAATGACTTGGGAAAACACGTCACAAGCCGGTGCCTGTCTCATCACACGGTCTCCTGTAAATCGGCAACATCTTTGCTCGCCACGCACCACCCAGACGCCAAAACGCGAGAGATAAAGTGGGCCAAATCAAATGGTTCTCTTAATGCCAAAACCTCGGCATGGGCGCGATCAAGATCGTGCCCTGCCAACAGGGCTTGCAACACTAGCGCTTCGGCAGGCGACAGAGCAAAAAGCTCCACCGATTGCCAGGGGCGCACCACCAGCACTTGCTCTGCATGATTGGCGCTAAGCTCGGGCGGATCATCGTCTTGATTGACCTGCCAAATACTGAGCACCGGCCAAGACGACGATAAAACTGTCGCACTTCCATGTAACGTTAAGCGTAATGGATCACCAACAAAGGCCGCGTTTTGCGCCTGCTCTGCCAAATCTGTGGCAGTTAAAGGGGCTTGCTCTGGCGCCTGCTGTGCCTGCGACCAAGCCCATTCCAAACGCGCGATGTCAGGCAGATACGGAACCGTATCCAATCCTGGGTGCTGTTGCAAAAACGAGGTAAAATCCACCCCCCACTGTTGCAATACCGGCGTTTGCGGCGCATGGGCGGCCAAATACCCCCGTGCAAGATGGGCGAAAAAAGCGTCGCCAACCAATCGCCGCACCACCGGGAACAGGGCTTGCAAGGCATCGGTCAAGGTGATCAGGCTGGTATTGCGGTGTACACTCAAGCGTTCAGCAACACCCCACCCTGGCAAGGGGCGCATCTGGGTGTAAAGCACGGCGCTATGATCACCCTGTCCCAAAACTTGGCCGGCAAAGGCAGCTTGCAATTCACTTAACGACAGGGGATTAGGCATGAGACACCTCGGGCATTTTCGACCCTGCGGCTTTGGCTCTGATCTCACTGGCCCGCATTGCTTGCGACTCAAGCACCGCTAAAGCCGGAATGTCGGTATCCCATTCGATCAACGTTGGTACCGACCCAAACAAGCGGATCGCCAAATCATAAAGCTCCCACACCGGCGGGCAGACTTCGGAACCGTGATCGTCGATGCATAACACCCCCTGTTCGGTCTGGCGTACCGCATGACCTGCTAGGTGAATTTCGCCAACAGAAACACCCTGAGCCGCCAAGTCGTTCAGCCAGACGACGGGATCAAACGCCAAATTCTGCGCGCTGACATAAACATTATTCACATCCAGCAACAGGCCGCATCCCGTGCGTTTGGCCATGGAGGCAAGAAATTCGCTTTCGGGAATAACGGACTGACACCAAGCGAAATAACGCGACGGATTTTCCATTAAAATAGACCGTCCCAAAGCCTCTTGGGTTTGCAGCACATGGCGGCAGATCAGCTCTAGGGCTTCCTCGGTATAAGGCAAGGGCGCCAACTGGTTCAGGTATTGTCCCGAAGACACGGCAAAGGAAACATGTTCTGAAATCAATGCCGGTTGATACCGATCAACAACCCCCTTTAGCCGGGCGAGATGATCCGTCGCGATCCCCTCTGCCGAACCAAGGGAAAGGCCGACACCATGCACCGAAAAGGCCCAATCAGCGCGGATCTTTTCCAGCCACCGATGCACGGCTCCACCGGGCGACATGGCATTTTCCGCATGAATTTCAAACCAACCCACTGCGGGCGGATCAGCCAAAATTTCGGCGAAATGATCGGATTTCAGCCCGATACCTGCCGCTTGCTGAGCAAGTAACGAAGACCTTGGCATCATGCCCCCCTGGTCTATTACGTCTTCATCCAATGGCTGGGGCAGGACTCATCAAAACACCGCCCCAGCCATCAGCGATAAAGCTTATTTTTTCGGGGTCAGGCTGCCACCGGCGATCTTGGCGCAGGTACCAGCAGGAACAGCCAGGAAAGCGTCCCCTTGGTTATCGACCTTTGAGGTCCCAGCGCAAGACGAGGTTGCGGTTTTGCAATCGTTATGGCCTGCCGCAGCAACGCCATAGCACTTTTCCATTTCCGCCGCCTGAGCCGGAGTTGCCGCAGCAGCCCCCATGGCAATGGCCAAAGCCAGGGCAGCAGCGGTGGCGGGACGGGCAACGTTCATAGAATACTTCATGGGATCACTCTCCGAAGGACGGTTGCGTCATGCGTTGTTCTAAAAACCCCCTCAGAGCATATCGCCACTTTGGCGACGTCATTCCAAGTCCTTGAGGGAGTGCGGTTAGCGCCGAAGCACGCTGCCTCAGAGCCGATGAACAAACCATACCTCGCCAATCGCAGTTTGTGTTCTCACAGATCCGTGAGAACGGGCCGCTCTAGGCGATCTCACGCCTTTGTGAAAGGACGCTACTTTTTCCCCACGGCCCCCTGATTGGCGACAGCCTCGCCCAGACCCAAGGCGAGCGCTTGTTTTAAACAATCCTCAAACCCAACCAAGCCGGTCAGGCCGCCCAAAAGGACGTTCCGATCCCCCTGGGTGGAAACGCTGCCCCCCGATGCCATCACCGCCCCTACCATCATCAAATTATCGGCCATGGCAAAGTCTTCGATCAGCAGGCCGTCATTATCGCTCCACTGACCATCGGCACGCTGCTGTAACCCTGCAGAACCATGCCGCAGGCAGATATCGGCCCGCGTCCGTGCGGCAAACGAGCCCTCGTGATTGCTATAGCCCAACACAGGCCGCCCCAAAGCGCGCATAAAGCCCATTTCGTAAGCGGTGCCCACATCCATTGACGGGCCACGGAAAGGAGTCATGTTGGCGATTAACAGATCACAGTTGCGCATCAGGCCTTCGTTGGCCATGGCGATTTGAAAACCAGCTTTGACGCCCTGCACTCCCCCAAGATCAAGATCGCTATCCAAGGGAAAGACGCCAACAAATCCGTATCGCTGGCACAACGCTTTTTTAGCCTCGGCTGCGGCCAAGGGATCGGGCAAAAAGACATCCGGGCCGGCTAAATACACCCGTGCTGCACGGGCGGAACCACTATGCCCGCTCAACGTGAAGCATCCCCATTTCCATCAACGCCCACAGGAAAGGCCCCAATGGTTTCTAACGCCGTATCTTGCTTGGGGAAATAGCTCCCCAGCCCAGCCAAGGCGGTATAAATTGCCGGGCGCAACGCATCAAGGGCACGGGTAATAGGGGGAATTTGTGCAGCATCCCCCGACACATACCAATCACCGTTTTTCGCCTGCAGGCACTCTAGGACCTGCTCTGTGGCCTGATGCAGGCCGACAAAACCAAAGCTGCCTGCCGTCGCCCGTAAATCCCGAGCCACAGCGGCGACCGCCTGCCTATCCCCCAGCGCCGCCGCATCCTGCATTGTTGTAATCAACTGCTCTGCATCGCTGGCAAAGACGCGCAAAATGGTGATCAACTCTTGCTCGCCCAGCGCTTCTTTTAATGCTGAGAAGAGCTGATCGTCGATGACGGCTTGCGGTAAAATACAGTCCTCTCCGCCTGCCTTTGCCACCGGGCGGAACAAGGGCCCTGCGGGCTCCCCCGTCACCGCAGCATTCAAAGCATCGCGTAAATGCGACAAGGATACAGGTTTAACCACATGACCATTCATCCCCGCCTGCCAACAGTCTTGTAAATCTTGCGGATCAGCACTACCCGATAGGGCAAGAATTGGTGTTAGGCGATGGGCGTCTAGCTGGCGAATAACCTCGGTCGCCTGTAAACCGTTCAGGTATGGCATATGTAAATCCATCAAAATAACCTGAACCGGATAGGCCGTTGCCAAAGCCACGGCTTCGTTGCCATCAACGGCAACCAAAACGCTGTGCCCCAGACGTTCGAGCATCCCCATCACCACCTTGCGATTGACAGGGTTGTCCTCGACCAACAACACGCTGAGTGCCAACGATGGCGGACTGACGATCGGTGCCGCATTTTGCTGAGGAGCGAAAATCTGTGCCGCCCCTGGATTGATCAAACGCCGATCATCCCATTTATGCAGCGGCTCATTCTCCACCTTTAGGCTGACGGTAAACCAAAAAACGGACCCTTGGTTTTCTGTACTGTCGACACCAATATCGCCGTCCATCAAGGAAACAATTTTACGCGAAATCGCTAAACCAAGACCCGTGCCGCCAAATCGGCGGGAGATAGAACTATCCGCTTGCACAAAATGCTCAAACAAATACGGCATTACCTCGCGGGGGACGCCAATGCCGGTATCAGAGACCACAAACCGTAACGCCGCAACGTTCCCCTCGGCACCATCCCTGCTGCCCCGTGCATCGGTCCGTTCAACGGCGATGGTGATTGCCCCTTCGGCGGTGAACTTGAGAGCATTTGACAACAGATTGAGCAACACTTGCCGCAGGCGATTGGCATCACCGCGCAAATACTTGGGCAAGTCGGTGGCCAAATGCACCGCAAAACCAAGCCCTTTTTCACGAATTTTCCCATCCATCAAGGCTGCGGTCGCCCGGACCAGGGCCGCAGGGTCAAAGGGGGCTTGCTCCAAATCCATCCGCCCGGCTTCGAGTTTGGAAAAATCCAAAATATCGTTGAGCACGGTTAATAAGGCCGTCCCCGACTGGTGGATGGTCTGCGCATAGTCACGATCTTCTTCCGTCAGATCGCCATCCAGCAACAACTGGCTCATGCCCAAAATACCGTTCATCGGCGTGCGGATTTCATGACTCATCATCGCCAAGAATTCGGACTTGGCACGCGCGGCTTGTTCCGCCGCTTCTTTGGCGGTACGCAGCGCCTGCTGTTCACGGCGGCGTTCTGTGGTATCGCGCACGGTGGAAACAAACAGATCCTCGCCGCCGATCATCGCCCGATTAATCGATAGATCCATCGGGAAAATCGTGCCGTCGCGTCGCCGTCCGCTCACCTCTCGCGGGCCGGTGCCAATCACCGGCGAGTCTTGGTTGCGTCGGTATTGTTCTAAATAATGATCATGGGCTAAAGCATCACGGTCGCTCATCAACAGATTGACGCTGCGCCCAATAATATCAGATCCCGCCCAGCCAAAAATACGCTCGGCTGCGGGACTAAAGGTTCGCACGATCCCTTTTCGATCAATGGTCACCACCCCTTCGGGAACGGCTTCGATCAAGGCGCGAAAGTGCGCTTCGCTGGCTTGTAAGGCCCGCGTTCTTTCGGCTACGGCGAGTTCAAGATCTCGTTGCCCGACCTCTAGCTCGTGCAGAGCCTCGTAGGCCCGCAAGGCAGCAATGGTTGCCGTCAGCAGTTTTTGTGCCGTCAACTCGCTTTTCGAGCGATAGTCGTTGATATCATAGCGCAAAATCACATCGCGCTCGGGCGCTTGCCCTGGCTGGCCTGTGCGCAAAATAATGCGCAGGGCGCTCAAGCCCAGTTCCTCGCGCAGCCAGGGAACCAGCTCTAACCCGGCGTCATCGGTTTCCATCACCACATCAAGCAACAAGACGGCAATATCGGGATTTCGCGCCAAAACCCTCCGCGCTTCGCTTGCCGAGGTGGCAGACAGCATCGACACCGGTCTGTCGCTAAAGGTAATCCCTTCTAAAACCAAATGCGTGACGTGATGAATTTCCATATCATCGTCAACGACCAGGATTTTCCATCGTTCAGCCGATTGAGCCTGCGCTGCCTGATCGTCTGTCTCTTCGGGTAGAAAGGCTATTTCATCATTCATCACGCATCCGCCTCGCCCTCTTTCCACCCCATCAGACCGCATTTCCTCTTAAAAAACATACCATGATCTCTACTAAGATTTCACGGGCCTCGATAGCGGGCAACACAGTTTCGACACATATCAAGGCTGCCTCACCGGAATTAAGCAGATCCGAGGAGTTTATCGCAAAATTATGCTGACCAAGCCTGATACTAGGGCATTAGATAAAATAAGCGCTCTCAGGCCGACACTTAGAGCATTTATGACCGCCTTAATGTCCCATGACAGCGGTGGGGCAGCAACGGTTGCAGGGATTCCCATGCTGTTGTCACCTAATCTTCTTTGATTTTTTCTTTCGCTCCTGCGAACGTTACGCCACATTTTTAGGATTGCGAGAGATCGCAACACTCCCACCTAAAAGAGACTAGACAAGAGACGTTGGCGTTTTGCCATCCCGCAGCCTCCACCCAAAGGACCGAAGGCTTATCCCCATGAAAAGCATTGAAAACAAGACCTTCGACGAACTCTCTGTTGGCGATTCCGCGACCATGACGCGCACGCTGACCCAGAAAGACGCCGAACTGTTTGCCGTCATTTCTTCGGATTTCAACCCCACCCATCTTGATGCTGAATGGGCTGGCCGTTTGTTGCAGTCGCAAAAAATCAGCGGCCACGGTATGTGGGGAGGCTCGCTGTTCTCTGCCCTGCTCGGTAATGAACTGCCGGGGCCGGGATCGGTCTATAAAAAGCAAGACTTCGTCTTTCACCGCGCGGTCGAACTGGGCGATACCCTGACCCTGACCCTGACGTTGCAAGAAAAAATCATCATCACCAAGCACCTGATTTTCGAATGCAAAGCCATTAATCAAAATGGCGAGCTGGTCATTGATGGCACTGCCGAAGTGCTGGCGCCGACAGAAAAAGTTATCATTGACGCCAAAGACCTGCCGGAAATCACCCTGCGCCACCGCCATCATGTGTTTGAAAACCTGATTGCCAAGGTGAAAGAAACGCCGCCGGTCAAGGTTGCCGTTTGCCACCCCTGCGACGAAGTCAGCCTGGGCGGTGCCGTCGAAGCCGCTGAGCAAGGCATCATCATTCCGGTTCTGGTTGGCCCCGAAGACAAAATCCGTGCCACCGCCGAACAGTTTGCTTTTAACATCAGCGGTTATCAAATCATTGATGTCGAACACAGCCACGGCGCTGCCGAAGCATCGGTTGCCCTGTGCCGCAGCGGCGAATGCGAAGCCCTGATGAAGGGCAGCTTGCATACCGATGAACTGATGCACGAAGTCGCCCGCCGCGACACTGGCCTGCGCACTGGCCGACGGATCAGCCACATCTTTGTGATGGACGTCCCGACCTATCCCAAGCCCTTGTTCATCACCGATGCCGCAGTCAACATCTATCCGACCTTGGAAGACAAAGTTGACATCGTGCAAAACTGCATTGATCTGGTACAGGTGATGGGGGTGGCAAAACCACTGGTCGCCATTTTGTCAGCAATGGAAACCGTGAACCCCAAGGTCCAGTCCACCCTAGAAGCCGCAGCCCTGTGCAAAATGGCCGACCGTGGCCAAATCACCGGCGGTATTTTGGATGGTCCCCTGGCCTTTGATAACGCCATTTCGCCGGAAGCCACACGGATTAAAAAGATCGTCAGCCCGGTTGCTGGCCAAGCCGACATCCTGTTGGTTCCTGACTTAGAAGCCGGCAACATGCTGGCCAAGCAGTTGTCTTATCTGGCCGAAGCCGATGCCGCAGGTCTGGTTCTTGGCGCCCGCGTGCCGATCATCCTGACCAGCCGTGCCGATAGTGCCAAGGCTCGCCTAGCCTCATGCGCTGTTGCCGCTCTTTATGCACAGGCCCGCCGCACCGGGCAAAAGAAACTGATGACTGGCAAAGGGAACTAACCATGAGTAATGCCATTTTGGTTATCAACGCCGGGTCATCATCGGCGAAATTCTCGGTCTTTGGCACCGAGGGTGGTTTGCATATGATCACCAAGGGACAGGTCGAAGGGATTGGGGTCGGCATCGAACCCCATTTCTCGGCCAGCAATGCCGCTGGTGAAAGCGTTGCTGACGCTGTTTGGCCAATGTTTGAGGCCGGCAAGCGCCATTCCAGCCTGCTGCGCCTGCTGATCGACTGGATCGAAGGGCACCTAGAAGGCGCCACCCTGCGCGCCGTCGGCCACCGCGTCGTGCACGGGGGCAGTGACTTTGCTGCCCCGGTTCTGATCACCCCCAAGGTGTTAGAACAATTAAGCGATCTGATCCCCCTGGCCCCCCTGCACCAACCCCATAACCTGGGGCCAATTGCCACCTTGGCCGAACTACACCCAGAATTGCCGCAGGTCGCCTGCTTTGATACCGCCTTCCACACCACCAAGCGCAACGAAGCCTCGCTGCTTGGCTTGCCCCGGCGATTTTTAGATGCCGGTGTGCGCCGCTATGGCTTCCACGGCTTGTCCTATGAATATATCGCCCATGCTCTGAACGAAATCGCCCCCGAAATTGCCAAAGGCCGCATTGTCGTCGCCCACTTGGGTTCGGGTGCCAGCATGTGTGCGATCAAAGACGGCAAGTCAGTCGATAGCTCGATGGGCTTTACCGCTGTTGATGGCCTGATGATGGGGACCCGCACCGGATCGCTGGATCCAGGCGTGGTGCTGCACATGGTCCAAGCCGAAGGCATGGACGGCAAAGCATTAGAAAAGCTGCTGTACAAAGAATCCGGCCTACTTGGCGTGTCGGGGGGCATTTCCAACGACATGCGGGTTCTGCTCGACTGCGATGATCCCAATGCCCAGGAAGCCGTTGACCTGTTTGTCTATCGCATTGTCAAAGAAATCGGCGCCCTAGCGATGACCATCGGCGGCATTGATGCCCTGGTCTTTACTGCTGGTATCGGCGAACATTCCGCCGAAATCCGCAAACGGGTGATCGAACAAGCCGCATGGCTGGGCATTGCTATTTCTCCGGCGGCAAACCTTGCCAATGGCCCGTGCCTTAGCACCCCAGACAGCGCGGTGAGCGCCTGGGCTATTCCCACCAACGAAGAACTGATGATCGCCCGTCATACGCAGGCAATGGTCTTTTCTTAAGGTTTAAAAAAATCCCGAGCAGGTATTGCTATTTGCTCGGGACTTCCTTTTATATAAAAAACTACGGTAATAGTTTCTAGGGCGTTTAGTGTTCTTTTACGGCCTGGAAAAATAATCTAACTCTTTGTTTTACAAACAAATACATCGTCGCAAATGGGCTCATCCATTCGGGATTTTCCCTAGTTCTCCCGCCGCCGCAAGCCATCAAAAACGACAGCAAACAGATCCGGAGCTTCTTTCATCGCACTCCCCCCCGGCTTACAGGCGACATCCATAAATAATCCAATCATCAACGAGTGAATCACCGCAGCAACCTTGACTGGATCGCAAGTAGAAATAATTTCACCACGCTCTTTACACAAAGCAATCAAGTCGGATAAAGCCGCAACGGTTCGCGCCGCTTTTCCTTCGTAGAAATCGCGAATCCCCGACATCTCACCCACCAGCTCCAAGCGGTTGATTAAGATGGAGAGCACCCTTTGATGACGTTCATCTTTTTCCAGTTGGGCAAAAAAAGCTTTTAAAACACCCATCATGGCATCAACCAAAGGCATCGAGTCGGGCCATGGAGCCTCTTGATACCGACGCGTTAAGTCCCCAAACATAGTATCAAGTTTAAGATCCACCCGATCGACCAAGCCCCGTAGCAAATCGACTTTATTGTTAAAGTGCCAATAAAGTGCGCCGCGTGTGACCCCCGCCCGACGCGCTACTTGATCCAAAGATGTCCGGGTAACCCCCTGTTCAAGAAAGAGGATCTCGGCTGCATCCATCAAGCTTTGGCGGGTCTTTTCAGCGTCGAGTTTCGTCCGTCGTACCATCTCGTCTTGCCTTTTGCTCACCGACGCATAACGCGCCACCTGGCCCCTCTACCATACATATGAATGCACCGCAGCAATCTTTCTGTGTCATGGGATTAGAACCTATTTACAAACATACACGAATGTATGACACTATGCCAAACATCGTTTAGTGAGGCTTTCGCCGAATGTCCCAATCATCCCCTCCCCGTCCCTCAGTGCCCAACGCCGTGTCACGCCTGCAACGCCATCGCCGACTAACCGCCTCGGTTTTAACCCTAGGCGGTTTACTTGCTTTAGCGGCATGTGATGACAGCGGCTCTGCGCCCGCCCAGGCGCAACAAGGTGCAGCACAACAGGCCATGCCGGTCGAAGTGCATGTGCCTGAACTGCACAATCAAGAAATCTCCGTCTATTACGCTGGCCGCACGTCCGGTGCGCGCGAAGTTGAGGTTCGCGCTCGCGTCGGCGGCATCGTTTTAGAGCGAACCTACAGCGAAGGGCAGCCGGTCAAAAAAGGCGACACTTTGTTCCGCATTGATCCGGTACCCTATAAAATCGCGCTGGAGCAGGCCGAAGCATCCCTTGCCCAATCCCGCGCCAGCCTGCGCCAAGCCCAGCGTGACTGGAGCCGCGTGCAAGGATTGCGTAATTCTCCGGCGATCAGCGGTAAAACCCGCGATGATTCCATGGCCGCTCTCGAGCAGGCGCAAGCCTCGGTGCAAGCTGCCGAAGCCACCGTGCACGCCCGCCAAATTGACCTAGGCTATACCGAGGTCAAGGCCCCCGTTTCAGGCGTTACCAGCCTGGAAACCGTGTCAGAAGGCAGCTTGGTCGATACCACCACCGCAGCCAGCCAACTGACATCCATTACTCAGCTTGACCCCGTTCATGTGGTCTTCGCCTATCCCGAAGCCGATGCCGCACGGCAGCGCAAGCTGCAAGAGCAAGGCAAGCTGGAATTAGCGTCCGAACGTCTGCCGGTGCAGGTACTGATTGACGGCGTGACCCCCTATGAGCATATCGGCTATGTGGACTTCACCGAAAGCGGCGTTGACCCCAACACCGGGACTATTCGCGCCCGCGCGATTGTTCCCAACCCCGACAACCGCCTGTTACCAGGTCAATTTGTCCGCGTGCGCATCCATGGCCTAACCCTAAAAGACGCCATCACCATCCCCGACAAAGCCATCATGCAAAGCCCGCAGGGCCAGTTCGTCTATGTGATTGACGACAAAGGCACCGCCCAACCGCGCCCGGTGGTTCCTGGCCCGCTGGTTGATTCCATGCGCGTGATCGAAGGCGGCTTAAAGGGCGGCGAGCAGGTCATCACCTCCGGCCTGATCAAAATCCGTCCTGGTGCCCCGGTTGCGGCTATGGCTGCCAACGCAAGTAAGCCTGCCGAGGGGGCTGCGCAATGATCTCTAAATTCTTTATCGACCGCCCGGTCATGGCGACGGTGATCTCGTTGATCATCTTCCTCGCCGGGCTGGCCGCGATACGCGGGCTACCAATTGAACAGTACCCAGCCCTGGTACCACCCGAAGTTTCCGTCAGCGCTACTTACCCCGGCGCGAGCGCCGAAACCATTGCCGATACCGTTGCCGCCCCCCTAGAGCAGCAAATCAACGGCGTCGAAAACATGATCTACATGACCTCGACCAACTCTGGGTCGGGCACCATGTCGCTCAACGTCACCTTTTCGGTCGGCACCGATCCCGATCAGGCGACGATTGACATCAACAACCGCGTCCAAGCCGCCCTTTCCAACCTACCCGAAGAAGTCCAACGCCAAGGGGTGACGGTTGAAAAGAAATCCAGCTCCATTATGGCCGTGGTCACTCTGCGCTCTCCCGATGGGCGCTATGACCCGATTTATCTGTCAAACTATGCCTTGCTCAACATCCTTGACCGCCTCAAGCGGACCTCGGGCGTGGGTGATGCGTCTATGTTTGGTGCCAAAGACTATTCGATGCGCCTGTGGCTGCGCCCCGATAAACTGGCGCAGTACTCACTGACCCCGGCCGATGTTGCCGCTGCCGTGCGCGAACAAAACTCGCAGTTTGCCGCCGGGCAATTCGGTCAAGAACCGATGAGCAACCCGCAAGCCTTTACCTATACGGTAACGACCCAGGGGCGTTTAGTAACGCCCGAAGAGTTCGGCAACATCATCCTCCGCTCTGACGGCAACGGCGCTACCTTACGCCTCAAAGACGTCGCCCGGATCGAGCTGGGAGCCCAGGCCTATGGCTTTCAGGTGACCGATAAAGGCGTTCCCGCCATCGCCATGGGGCTATACTTACAGCCTGGCGCAAATGCCCTATCGACCATGGAAGCCGTTTACCAAACCCTCACCGAAGCGGCGAAAGAATTCCCCGAGGGTATCGAATATTCAGTTCCCCTTGATACCACCGAATTCGTTCAGGTTTCCATTGATGAGGTGATCAAAACCTTTATCGAAGCCTTGATTTTGGTGGTCTTGGTCGTCTTTATTTTTCTGCAAAACTGGCGGGCAACACTGATCCCGCTGCTGGCGGTGCCGGTGTCAATCGTCGGCACCTTTGCCGGCCTTTATATGCTCGACTTTTCCATCAATCTTTTGACCCTGTTTGCCTTGGTTTTGGCCATCGGGATCGTGGTTGACGACGCCATCGTGGTGTTGGAAAACGTTGAACGTATTATGAACAGCGAAAAGCTGCCGCCTAAAGAAGCCGCCATTAAGGCAATGCAAGAAGTGACCGGGCCGGTGGTTGCCATCGTCTTGGTTCTGTGTGCGGTGTTTATCCCTGTGGGTTTCCTCGGTGGTTTGACCGGGGTGATGTACAAGCAATTTGCTATCACCATTGCCGTGTCAGTGGTCATTTCAGGCATCGTCGCCCTGACCCTGACCCCGGCCATGTGCGCCTTGTTACTCAAACCCGGTCATAACGAACCGATTGCTCCGTTCCGTTGGTTCAATGCCGCCTTTGACCGCGCGACCAATGGCTATGCCACCACCGTTCTTTTCTTTGCTAAACGCGCGGTCCTTGGCCTGCTGGTGGTTGCCGCAATGCTGGTTGCCACTTATTCCCTGTTCCAAAAAATCCCCGGTGCCTTGGTGCCCGAGGAAGATCAGGGTTATATGTTTGCAATCACCATGCTGCCACCGGCAACGGCACTTAATCGCACCATGCAGACCACCGATCCTCTGACGCAAATGCTGATGAACGATCCGGCGGTGAGTTCGGTGGCGACCTTTGCCGGCTTTGACCTGTTGTCAATGTCGCAAAAGTCTTCGGCGGGGGTGAGCTTTATCAAGCTGAAAGATTGGTCAGAACGCACCGATCCCAGCCAAGACGCCCGCGTTCTGGCTGGTCGTTTGATGGGCCAGGCAATGGGCATGTCGCCCGATGCCATTGTGCCAGTGATCAATCCACCGCCGATTTCAGGTATGAGCACCACCGGTGGTTTTGAACTCTATGTGCAAAACCGTGCTGGCCAGACCTCTGCCCAGCTCGCTGATGCTACCAACAAGCTGGTTGCGGCAGCCAATGCCGACCCCAACATTACCGGCGTCCGTACCACCTTTAGCGCCAATGTGCCGCAGTATTACGTCGACCTAGACCGCGAAAAGACCAAAGCCCTGGGTGTGTCCATTGACTCGGTCTATCAGGCCATGCAGGCGACCTTTGGTAGCTTGTACGTCAATGACTTCACCCTTTATGGCCGCACATTCCAAGTCACCATGCAGTCCGAGGCTGATTTCCGCGAAAAGCCCGAAGACCTACGCTATGTCTTTGTGCGTTCCGACAGTGGCGGCATGATCCCGCTTGATAGCTTGGTGACCGTCAAGCGCATCATCGGCCCGGATCTGACCAACCGCTTTAACATTTTCCCCGCCGCTAAGGTCATGGGCAGTCCCGCCCCCGGTATCAGTTCGGGGCAAGCGTTACAGGCGATGGAAAAGCTGGCCGCCGAAACGCTGCCGCAGGGCTATTCCATTGGCTGGGTTGGCTCGGCCTATCAGGAAGTCTCCGCCGGCGGAACCTCGGGGATGGCCTTTGTCGCCGGCCTCATCATGGTGTTCTTGATCTTGGCCGCACAGTACGAACGCTGGACTCTGCCGCTGGCGGTGGTGACGGCGGTTCCCTTTGCCGTCTTTGGCGCCCTGATTGCCATTTGGCTGCGTGGGATTTCCAACGACGTCTACTTCCAGATCGGCCTAGTGACACTGATTGGTTTGGCATCGAAAAACGCCATTCTGATCGTTGAATTTGCTGTCTTGCACCGCAAAGAAGGCAAAACAGCCCTAGAGGCCGCGATCGAGGGCGCTCGCTTACGATTCCGCCCGATCATCATGACCTCTCTGGCCTTTATTCTGGGCTGCGTACCGCTGGCAATCTCTAGCGGTGCAGGTTCTGCCAGCCGCCATTCCATTGGTACTGGGGTGATCGGCGGCATGATTGCGGCAACCTTCCTCGCCACCTTGTTCATCCCGATGTTCTATGTGTTGGTGGAAACCTTTCGTGAATGGCGGCGTAAAGATCGTAGCGCCGCACCACCAGTAAAAAGTTAACCACTCCACTTGCTTACGATAGCAAAATAAAAACCGCCCCGTCGGCTTATGCCTGCGGGGCGGTTTCTTTTTAACAACGGAATAACAAGGACAAGAATTCTAACTCTTCTCAAGCCTAAATCCAATTTTGGTTGTCACCTGGAAATGTCCCACCCGTCCGTTTTCCACATGACCGCGAATTTCCGAAACTTCGAACCATCCCACATGCTCAATGCTGCTACAGGCGGTCGAAATAGCATTATCAATGGCATCGGTGATCGACTCGCTCGACGATCCCACCACTTCTATTTTCTTATAGACGTGATCGCTCATCTGATCCTCCTGTGGTGACGACCAAAATTCGGTCCCTCTTGAATAGCTCATGCTTTATGTGCCCTATTCCAAGACCTACCGTGCGAATTCCCTGCCAAAATATCCGTTGGCGCATCCCCGGTGCCAACCAGGAGAAACCCCATGGCCTCGCCCTTAAGCCCTGCTGATCTGGCGCTATTTGCCAAAGCACCGCTGTACAATGCCCTTCCCACAGCCGGGCGGCACGATTTGTTGCAGCGCTGCCGGGTGCAAGAGCTCAAGCGCGGCGAATCCCTGTTCCATCAAGGCGATCTTGCAGAAACGCTGTTTATGGTGCTCGAAGGCTGGATCAAGGTTTACCGCCTGTCTGCCGATGGTGGCGAAGTGGTGTTACATATGTTCCACAGCGGGGAAACCTTTGCCGAACCTGCAGCCTTTGGCCTGGGCCGCTATCCCGCCACCGCCGAAGCGGCCACCAATGCACGGGTTTTAACCATCCCGGCTACGGCGTTGATGGCCGAGATTGATCGCTCGCCAGGATTGGCGATGAAGGTTATCGCCACCCTATCCCAGCGCCTGCACAGCCTGATTGCCGATACCGAACGGCGGCATTTCCTATCGACAGCTCACCGGGTTGGGGCTTTTTTACTCGACTGTGCGCCCCCAGCGGTAAACAGCGAAAACACCGTGGCTTTTGATTTGCCCTATGATAAAGCCCTGGTTGCCGCCCGCCTGGGAATGACACCTGAAAGTTTTTCACGTGCCCTGGCAAAACTGAAACCCTATGCCGTAAAATCCACCGGCAGCCGCATATTATTGGATGACATCAAGCAATTAAGAACATTCTGTAGCCCAGATGGCCTATAAAGCTATTGGGTTGGTTGCATCGCATTAGGAAAACCCATTAAAACAAAGTTATTACTGTGGGCTTGTGAACGTGAAAGCCGGAAACGAATACTTTCCCTTAACGTTACCAAGGGGGAAACCAAGTAAATAGACAGGGGAGCAGGCAGAGCATGGGCGAGCTCAATGCAGGACCAGACACATCCAGCCCAACGGGCACGCGCGCCGCTGCTGTGGATCTTTCCGGCCCTGGCGGGGAACCCGAAGCCGTCGGCGCCGCACTCAAGGCTGTGCTCACCGACCTAAACGGACCGTTACGTTTATCTTGGTTTCTAGGGGCCTGCACCCTGATCACAGCTGGATTGGTTCTAGCGGTGGTCTTTACCGTGGTTGGCGCACACCTCAGCTGGTGGGAAAGCCTGGCCATTGTTCTGAGCACTGCAGGTCTGGTTGCTTTTTTCAGCTGGGCGATATGGAAACGATCCTGCGCCCTCTCAGATCGTCTGCGTCATAACGGCCAGATGCTCGCCGATATTGAACGGCAGCTGTCGCAAACCACCGCCGAAGCCGACACCCTACGCGATCTCTTGGTCGATGCTGTCGATAGCGTCGACGAAGGTTTTGTCCTGTTTGATGCCAATAACAGCTTGGTGGTCTGTAATACGCGATACCGCGCCGCCTATCCTATCATCGCTGACCTCTTGGTTCCTGGCGCGTCCTTTGCTGACATCCTGCGCGAAGCTGCCGCCCGCAGTGGGGCCGTTAGCCAAAACCAAGACCATCACCTCAACCAATGGGTTGATGACCGCCTATACCGACACCTGCGCAGTTCAGAACCCTTGGAATGCCAGCTTACTGACGGGCGCTGGTATCGTATTTCCGAACGCCCCACCCGGGCCGGGGGCATCGTTAAAGTTCTTTCAGACATCACCACCACCAAGGCCCATCAGCAAGAATTAGCCAACAAATCCGACGTTTTAGAAAGCACCTTCGAGGCCATGGCCCAAGGTGTCGCTGTTTTTGATAGCCAAAACCATTTACTCACCTGGAACAATCATTTAGCAGCAGTGATGGAATATCCGGCATGGTTACTAAAGGTCGGAACCCGTTGCGAAGACTTTAAGGCGTTTAATGACCAGCGCGGTTTAACCACCATCAATTGTTGCGACCCCTTGCCAGATGGAACATTGCCAAACTGTAACACCCAATGCCTGGGCGAAGACCGCGAATGTACCCTTCCCAGTGGCCGCCATATCGAGGTCAGCCTCAGCGCCATGCCACGCGGTGGCAAAGTGGTTACTTTTGCCGATATCACTGCACGCAAACAGGCTGAAAGCGCCCTACAACACGCGCAAAAAATGGATGCCGTTGGTCAATTGGCGGGGGGCATCGCCCATGAATTCAATAATATGCTGACCTCCATCGGCGGCTTTGCCCGCATGGCGCTGCGCAGCCCTGATGATCATGGGCGGGTGGTGATGTGCCTGGGCGAAGTGACCAAGGCCGCGGATCGGGCGGCGTCCTTGACCAGCCAATTACTGAACTTCTCGCGCCGGAGCGCTGGCGAAGAGCTTCAGCCGATCCTTTTAAAGGACATGATCAAAGACCTCACTAACTTCCTGCGCCCCCTATTGGGCGAGAGGGTGGATGTTTATGTCGTGATCAATGATCCCGACTTAATGGTCTCTGCCGATCCGGCGCGGTTACACCAAGCCATTGTCAACCTATGCATCAACGCCCGCGATGCCATGCCAGAGGGTGGCGACATCACCTTAACGCTCAGCCGCCAAGGGGGTGAGGTCGCGTCAGAGCGCCACCCCCACCTCCAGGCCGATGCCTACGCTTGCCTGGCGATCAGCGACACCGGCACAGGAATTGACCCCAGCCAGCTTGATCGTATTTTCGAACCTTTCTTTACCACCAAAGATCAGGGCAAAGGAACCGGCCTCGGCCTGCCGATGGTCTATTCCACCGCAGAACATGCCAATGGTGCCGTTGACGTTGACTCTGAGCTGGGCAAAGGCTCAACCTTTCGCCTGTGGCTGCCAGTCTTTAACCAAAGCATCACCACTCCCGCATCAGCCCCAGAGGCGGAACCCTTTGATGCCTATGGCTTAACCATCCTGTTGGTCGAAGACGAAGACTCGGTGCGCCGTTTTATTACCATGACCCTAGAAGAAGCGGACTGCACAGTCCTCACCGCCACCAATGGCGCCGAAGCGGTCGCCATCTATCAAGAAACCGAAGATCTGGTCGATCTGTTGATTTCCGATGTGGTGATGCCAACCATGAATGGGCCAACCTTGGCTAAAACGTTACTCGATCGTAATCCCGACTTGAAAATCATCCTCATGTCAGGCTACAGCCCGACGGACGATTGGAAAACCTTGACCGAAGGCCCAGGGAGGAGCTTCCTCTCTAAACCCGTGGACCCAATGACCTTACTCGCTGCTGTCAAAGCAGTCTGCACCGCTGACCAGGAGGCTTTTTAATTATGTCCGCCGATTCCACCCAGGCGCCTGCAACCGGTTCTTTGGACGAAGGGTCGGGACTGCTGTGTCGTGCGATCGAAGACTTTTATTCAGCCAGCGCGCGTGGTCAGGGCCGGGTATACCTGTCAGCCTTTATGGAAGAACACCACACCACACCGCTTGAAGTGCTCCATAGCACCAAGCATCTGACCGCCCTGGGCAGCCATGCCCAATTAGAGGGCATGATATCATCACTAGCTGATCGCCAAGCCGGTCTGCTACACCAAACCGTTGCCGCACGCCACAAGACCCTACAAGAGCTTTACAAGTCTCTTTCTACCACCGTCACCGGCAAGCTAAAAGCGCACCCGCCTGCGATCGTTTCGGCGATTGAATTTAGCGATATGGTGCGCCAAGCAGCAGGCAAAGACAGTGCTGAAACGCGTTTTGGTATTTTTGCTACCCTGGCGCAAACGCTGTTTTCCTGCCGCGACCGATTTTCCAAATTCGATATGCTGATCGGCTTTGCCGAACGCGCAAGCGAAACACCCGCAGCCCTAGAATTTATTGACGCCTTACTGGGTGAGCATTTTTGCGCCCGTGGCTTTGCCCGCGAACTGTGGAAAAACCCGGAAAATCTCAACGATCTTTTGGTGGAGCTGGTCGCCCTTCACCAAAATAGTTCCTTTAAGAACCCAACGCCTCCCACCATCATGCGGCGCTTACAAGCGCTTTTAAATGCCCATTCCATGCCGCAGACCCGCGAAGCCATCGTCACCATTATGCACGGTGCTCTGCGCAGCCAAGAACGGCTGATCACATCCGATCCCAATGATCTGATGGGCAACCATCTGCCGCTACTCGAACTGATGGCCACCGCCGACCTGGCGACAGCCCTAAAGGGTCCCGATGGCTTTTTGGGCGGTAAAATCACCCACGACATTCTCGACCGTCGGGTGGCGCTGTTAATTTCTACCGATAAGCTGCAGGAACTAACCCGCGGTAAGTCGATTGTCGAAAAACTGCGCGATCTGTTTCAGCTGCAACATGCCGTCGCCACCACCTCCTCGACCAAATCCATCGACGAATATATCGTTCATTTGATGGAAAACCGCGACTTCATGGGCCGATTATCAGATGCCGTTGATGAAGTAGAAGAACGGCTGCGCGTTTTGGCCGAACTGCAAATGCTCGTCCTGGGGTCTACCTTTACCGCTGCCGAACGCAAACGGCTAGCAACCATGCTCGACCGCCTGCAACACGATCAACTTAAAACAACAACTCTGTTTTCGGCCCTGCGCAAAGAAGCAAAACCGCCGATTTCAGCGGTGCTCCGGGTGATCGACTTGGCCGGTGAAGGGGTTTTCACCCATGGAAAATGCATCGCCGAAGCGCGCGAGCTGATCCGTCGCCACAGCCGCCATCGTGATTTTGTGCGCAAGTATCTAGCGGGAAAAGATCTTGACCGTGGCCCAGTCCCCGAAGGAGAAGAAAAAGCTTCGCCGCCGATTGGCGAACGCCTGAGCGGGCTTGCACGCCGCATGTCCAAAGCCGGGGTTGAGTTCCGTGATCTGTCTTCGCTAACCGTCCTGGTGGTCGAAGACGAAGAAAGCGCCCGCGATTATATGGAAATGGTACTGCGAGATATGGGGATCGGCAACGTCATGACCGCCCACGATGGCCGCGCAGCCCTAGAAGTCTTTGGTGACTTTGAAGACGGCATTGACCTGATTATTTGCGATTGGAAAATGCCGCGCATGACCGGCATTGATTTTCTCAAACAGGTGCGCAGCGTCAAACCCAAACTGCCGTTTTTGATGGTCACCGCACTGGCAACAGTGGAAAACGTGCAAGCGGCGATGGCGCACGACGTCACCGCCTATATCGCCAAGCCATTTCCCCCCGAACAGCTAGAAGAAAAAGTCCTGCTGCTGGTCAACCGCGCCAACCCCGAAGAAGTCGGCATGGATCCGCCAGCCCCACCACCGAGCGAAGCGGCAACGCCAGCCCCTAAGACGCCCTAAATTTTACCGCCCCTTTTGCCAGATATGAAGAGGCCCGCTCGCAGGACCTTGCCAAGGATAGGCCGCCGCACCACATTGGTGCGGCTTTCCTCTGTGACATTGCTATAAGGTCCTGGTCGTATGCTCGTTGTTCTCTCCCCCGCTAAGGCGCTGGATTTTGCCCCTTTGCCTGCCGCTTTGCCCCATACCACCCCTGCCTTGGCCGAGGATACCGCAGAGCTGAGCAAGATCACCCGTACCCTAAGCCCCACAGACCTCAAGCGCTTGATGCATATTTCCGACGCCCTGGCGGATTTAAACCACGCACGGTTCCAGGAATTTGGCGATCCCCGCCCCGGCGAAAGCGCCAAGCAGGCAGCCCTCGCCTTTAATGGCGATACCTATACTGGCCTTGATGCCCCCGCTCTTTCCGCCCAAGATCTGAATTACGCCCAAGATCATTTGCGCATTTTATCCGGCCTTTACGGCATTTTACGCCCCCTGGACCTGATCGAGCCCTATCGCCTGGAAATGGGTATCAAGCTGGATAACCCCCGAGGCAAAGACCTCTACGCTTTTTGGAAGGGCCGCATTTCCGCCCACCTTGATCACGCGGTCGCGGGGCATCAACATCCGGTGATCATCAATTGCGCCTCTACCGAATACTTTAAGGCCACCGAGCATAAAAAAGCCTTGGCCGCGCGGGTGATCACGCCGGTTTTTCATGACGAACGAGATGGAAAATCGCGGGTTATTGGCCTGATGGCCAAGCGCGCGCGCGGCATGATGGCCCGCTTTATCATCACCAACCGCCTAGACGATCCGCAGCAGATCAAGGACTTCAACGCCGGAGGATATCAGTTTCAACCCGATCGCTCAGACGCCGATCATTGGCTGTTCAGCCGCCCGCAGCCCTAGAACATTGCGCGCAAAAGTGGGTCCCGATTTTTCGCAAAAATAATGCGCCCACTCAAGATCTTAGAGCNNAAGGCAAAACGCTCTAGAGAAAATCCCGAGCCAAGGATCCCCCAATGGCATTACATTTGATCAAGTTAGCAGTTGGTATCGACAGCCTGCCGCATTTACGCGCGGTCCATGCCCAGCGCGCTGCTGACTTTGGCCTGGGGGCCTTTACCGAAACCCGTATGGTGCCACGCCGGGCCGAAGAGCTGCTTGGCGGCGGCAGCCTTTATTGGGTGATCAAGGGATCAACCGCCGCCCGCCAACCGATTCTAGGCCTAGATGTGCAAGACGATGCCGAAGGGCGGGCCTTTTGCCGCATACGCCTGGGCGACATCATCCCCGTCATTGGCCAGCCCCGCCGCCCCTTTCAAGGATGGCGCTATTTAAAGGCCGACGACGCCCCTGCAGATGCAGGAGCAGTAAGCGGCGCCGAAGACATTCCACCCAAAATGGCCGCCGAACTCCGTGCCTTGGGACTGCTGTAAAGTAGAAGAGAGCTGGTTTTTAGAGCAAATACGTCGTTGCAGATGTGTCCATCTACTCGGAATTTGCCCTAGCGCATAAACATTGGATGCGCCAGTCGGTCGCCAAAGCCCAAGTGCCAGGATTTGGCCTGTCCACCCGGTAATTCCAAAACCGCCACCACCGGCTCGGCAGGCCCCACTGGCGTCAGGTCGCCAGGCTGGGCATTTTCTACAATGAAAACGACCCGCCCATCCTGATTAAAAAACAGCATATCCAGGGGAATGAGGGTATTTTTCATCCACATTCGCACCCGCATCGGCTGCTCAAAATCAAACAGCATCCCCTCGCCTACCGGCAAAGAGCGCCGATGCATCAGCCCATGCTCGCGCTGGCGGTCAGACCCGGCATATTCGACACTCAAGGCATAAACGGTGCCATCTTCCTTTATCAACTGCGCGGACTGACGCTGAAAATTAACCGCGGCCACCGCGCCCTTCATCATGTCCTCAGCA